>OJQP01000018.1_pt1 | contig 208984 bp, 195 predicted proteins | sample 1598871 | NCBI WGS metagenome assembly OJQP01 (sample SAMN03922520, study PRJEB24848) | human gut metagenome | isolation source: stool sample | host: Homo sapiens | place: Germany | collected 2010-02
CAACGATATCGGTACAGCTTCAAAGGCGCAGCGTGCTGAGCTGCTTCATCCGGCACGAAGACGGCAGGGTGACCTGCCCGATGGGCCGGGAACTGTTCAAGCACCGGGCACGGGAGCACGGGACGGTCTATGGAAGCCGGGAAGCCTGCCGCACCTGTCCGAATCGGTGCACGGATTCCAAAAACACGAAGACGGTCAGCATCGGACACAACACCAATATCGTTGCCGTCCGGATGTACGGGAGTCCAGACCATCCGCTCCAAAAGCTGCCGCCCGGTTTTCAGCCGCACAACAGCCTTGGGAGACCGCAAAAGCCTGCGCGTGTGCGGGTAACCCTCCGGCGCAACCCGGAGGACATGCAGCGAAGAAAAGAGCTGGCTGAGCATCCATTTGGAACGGTGAAGTGGTATGACGGCGCACACTATTTCCTGTGCCGGGGAAAGGAGAAAGTGAGCGCCGAAATTGCCCTCAGCTTCCTCGCCTATACCCCTACTGTACGCTGCGCACGGTTGCCCCGGACTTTGCGGGGACGATTGGCACAACCTGCTATGTGGCGGGCACGCTGGCCGGCACGGTCTTTACGCCATCGGAAGCCTTCCTGACCGCTACGGTTCCCACCGAGGACGACGGCCTGACCTACATGGTGCTGGGTACGCTCACCGGCACGTACCAGACCTGCGTGTTCCCCGAGCACCCGCTCTACCGCTTCGTGGACGGCGCGTTCAAGCCGCTGTCGCAGGTGGCCTATGAGGCTTCCGTCGCCATCGGCGAGACGCGACGGGAGATGGGCACCCGCTTTGAGCAGACCGACGCGGCCATCGCGCTCAAGGCGGATCAGACGGAGGTCCATGCTCTCTCCACGCGCGTGCAGTCCGCCGAGCAGAAAATCACCCCGCAGGCCATCACGGCGACGGTGGCGGCGTCCGCGAGTTTCGTCCATGAAAAGTACGAGGGCCGCAACTACTGCCTGGGCAGCGGCGGCGAATTTACCTTCATTTCCAACCGCTACTACGAGGACGGCAAGGCCACCTCCCTCACCCTCAAAAGCCTCGCGGTTTCGGACGATTTCTTCGCGCACAGCCAAAGCGGCGCGTCCATCCGCATTTCGCTGGACATCCGCCGTCAGGGGGTGGAGGCCTCCGAAGCCGCCACGCCGGGCGTGTACTCCGGCCTGTGGGTGTACTACCTCTACAGCGAGAACGGCCAGTTCAAAACCGTCGGGCGCGGCTGGTACCTGCGCACCACGGACGCGAACTTTCAGGCCACGGACGACGGCTGGGTGCGCCTGCAATACGGACCGCTGGACCTGTCGCCCTACAACCCCGTCTCCATCTCCTATTTCGCCCTCGGCACATCCGCGGCTAACGGCATGACGGGAAACGTCCGGTTTCGGAATGTCAAGCTGGAGGTGCTGGACGCCTGGACGGAATGGAGTGCCGCGCCTGAGGACATCTACGGTCTGGCGGGACGTATGGACAGCGCGGAGTCCCGCATCACGCAAAACGCCGGCAATATCGCCCTCAAGGTCAGCACTTCGGTCTACAACACCGAAAAGGTCTATCGCAGCAACACCGCTCCTGCCACCCTCTATGCCAACATGCTCTGGCTGGATACCTCCCTCTCTCCGCCCATCCTCAAGCGGTATACGGGCTCGGCATGGGCGGCTGTGGGCGCGCAGGAGCTCAAGACCAGCGGCATTACCATCGGAGGAAACAACGTGGCCATTACCACGGAGAACTTCCTGCTCCAGCTACTCGACCCCGCAAACAACGAAAACGTCCTCATGGAGATGAGCGCAAGCGGGGACGTCGGCTTTCAGGCGCTGTACGCCGACGAGGTGGTTTCGCCCTCCGTGGTCAACGCCTATACCGGCCCCGCTACGCTGTATGTCTATCCCGCCCTGAGCGGCATAGCGGCCAATGCGTGCCGCAGCCTTCGGGAGGCGCTCTCCAGGATCAACGGAAAGGCGCTGCGCTATGATGTGACCGTGACCTTCTTCACCTCCCAGGCCGAGACGCTCTACGAGATGGAGGGCGTGGAGATCAGCGGGGTGACCGGGCCGCACACGCTGCGCATCGAGGGCATGGACCGCAACAAGACGCTCAGCACCTTTCTCACCGTGAGCAGCTGCACGGCGCGGATCGAGCTTTCCTACCTGAACATCCGCGACTGCCGCGGCCTCGTCGGCGGAACTTCAAAAAACAGCTACCTCATCAACGCCCGCAACAACACCTTTCTTTCTCTGACCGGATGCGTGCTCGATCTCAACAACGTCACCGCCAATGCGGTGCAGGCCACGGCCTCGTATGTGGACCTGCGCTACTGCGAGATTCGCAGTGCCTATATCGGGCTGGGGCTGGAAAGCGCCACGGGCAACCTGTACTACTGCAAGGGACAGTGCACATTTTCGGTGTTCTGCATGTCCGGCATCGCCTTTTGCACGGGCACGGTGCCTTCGGGCGGGCGCACGTCCTCCTGCAACGGACAGATCTTCGACGCGGGCGTGACCACGGATGCGGGAACGAGCGTCGCGCCCCAGACGCCGGACGATACCACGCTGCAATACGCCACGCTCACCAAGTCCTATCGCGGCGGCTGGCGCACGGATACGGTGGACGTGGTGCAGGGCGTGTATTCGGACGACGGGTATTCCGCCGGCCTGAGCTGGAACTACGGCTGCATGTGGTTTGGAGGTCTGCGCGGCGCGCTCTCCGGCAAGACGGTCAAGTCCGCGACGCTGACCCTGTATCGCAAGACCGGCAGCGGCTCCGGCGCGGCCAGGACGCTCTATCTCTGCGCCATCACCAACACCACGGCCAGCGGCGCGCCCACCGTCGCGGCAAACTACGGGGCCATCGGCACCCTTGGCCGCGCGGAGCAGATGACATTCGCCATCCCGCTGGCCGCGGCGGAGGGTCTGGCCAACGGGACGTTCGGCGGCCTGTGCCTGTACGAGTCGCCCTACAACTTCGGCGCTTCCAACTGGTCGGCCAACTACATGCGCATCGCCGGAACGGACAGCAGCTACAAGCCCTGTTTGCGGGTAATTTATGGAAGCGGCGGCACGGCCGCCGGGTAAGGAGGTTTCCAATGTACATCGCAATCCCCTTCGAGGGGCGGGTGAGAACGCTCATCCGCTCCTCTTTCGTTCTGGCAAAACGGCTGTCGGAAACGACCTACAACCTGTCCGGGGACGCCTTTCAGATGGCGCAGGTGACGGCGGAGCAGGCGCTGGTGTTCCCGGACGAGGCAGCGCTTGAGGAAGGGACGGCGCTTACGGACGAGCTGCTCATGCAGGCTTTGCCGCTGGAGAGCTTTGTCTCGGTCACGGCGGAGGAGGCGCTCCCAAACGTGCTGGGCTTGCTGCTCCGGACCGCCGTGGCGGACGGGCGCATCTCGGATGAGGAACTTCTCTCCGTTCAGCCTGCATTGGAGGGGCGAAACTGGCGCGCGAACGTCGCGGTGCAGGTGGGCGACGTGTTTGCCTACAAGGGCGTGCTCTGGCGCTGCATCCAGGCGCACACCACGCAGGGCGGCTGGCAGCCGGACAAGACCCCGGCCCTCTGGCACAAAGTGGAGATCGTCGCCGAGGGCACGGTGCGCGTCTGGGAGAAAGGCGTTGCCTATGCGGTCGGGGACGTGGTGGCTTTCCCGAATGAGGGCGGCGCGCAGTATACCTGTATTCAGGCGCACACCTCGCAGGCCGGGTGGCAGCCGCCGGCCGCGCCCGCGCTGTGGAAGGCGCCGGAGGAAGACGAACCCTTGCAAATCGAAGCGGAAACATGAGGCGTCCATGCGGGCGGCTTTTGTATTATTTCCATCACAAGGAGGAAACATCATGCGTGACTTTTCGATTGATCTGGTATGGGCCAAGCTGCAGATGGCCATTGCCGCCGTGGGCGGCTGGCTGGGGTACTTCGTGGGCGGCGTGGACGGGCTGATGACCGCGCTGCTCATCCTGATGGTGATGGACTACGTGACCGGGGTCATGTGCGCGGTGATCGACCGGGAACTGTCCAGCTCCATGGGCTTTCGGGGCATCTTCAAAAAGGTGCTGATCCTCATGCTGGTGGGCGTGGCGCACATCGTGGACCTGCATGTGGTGCAGTCGGGAGAAGCCCTGCGCAGCGCCGTGATCTGCTTTTACCTCTCCAACGAGGGCGTGAGCGTGCTGGAAAACGCGGGCCATCTGGGTCTGCCCATCCCCGAAAAGCTCAAGGCCATTCTGGCCCAGCTGCACGACCGCATCGAGGAGCCGGACGGGACGGAGGACGGAGGCGAGTGACCGCCGTCCCCTGAAAGGAGGAACATGCCATGTCTGATCGCGTTCACACACCCATGACCAACGAGCACTTTGCGGCCTTCTGTCTCTCCATGCTGGGCCAGCCCTACTGGTACGGCACATGCGTGCGACTCGAAGTCGCGTAAATCATTGTTCGGCAAGAGACCGAACCCGTCATTCCGTTGACGGTAGCCTACCGCCACTTGCATAGATGGTAACGTTTATGTGAGGAGCTGGCGGGACAAATGTAGCCCTTCCCATGAGGGAGAAGCCAAGCCCGCGAGGGCAAAGCAACGCTGCAAGCACAATGCGGCTGGGCGCATGGCTCGGATAGTATGGCTAACATAATATGAACCGCAATTACACGTCGTCACGTACAACAGGCCAAAGTTGCTGACAGGCCTGAACCAAAATGGTGTGTGGCTGGTTGACCTTCGGGCAAGTTGGGGTCACACGGACATCAAAGCCACCGGCGGAACAGCGGAGCCTAACCTATCCATTGTCCCAACGAGGACACAGATGAATTACGCGAAACGAGGTAAGCCCGTATTCTCCCCGCAAGGGAAAGCTGACTGCAAGGAAAGCCGATGGGAATGCGGGTAAGGACAGCGCCAAAAGCGAATGCCGCATTGTAATGATGCGGATAGGGGTTTCAACGTCACCCCACGCGAAAGCGGGCAGACTGGCGCATGGGTCTCCTATTTGCAAGAGAATTTGAGAAACTTCTGAAGGAGGGAAAGCAGATGAACGCGAAAGCGTGTGCGCCATCCAACGCGCCGAAGAACTGGGACAGCATCGACTGGAAAAAGGCTGCGGCGTATGTTAAGAAGCTGCAAATGCGTATTGCAAAGGCTCAAAAGGAAGGTCGGCATAACAAGGTGAAAGCCTTGCAATGGACGCTGACCCACTCGTTTTATGCCAAAGCACTGGCAATAAAGCGGGTAACAGAGAACCGAGGCAAGAAAACACCCGGCGTTGACAAAATCCTTTGGACGACCAAGAAAGAGAAGTGGGAAGCGATTACGACCCTGAAACGGCATGGGTATCGCCCGCTGCCGCTGAGAAGGGTGTATCTCCGTAAACCCAACGGGAAATTGAGACCGCTCGGCATCCCGACGATGACTGACAGGGCAATGCAGACTCTATACAAATTCGCACTGGAGCCTGTCGCTGAAACCACAGGAGATCCCAATTCCTATGGCTTCCGCATGGGACGATGCACACAGGATGCAGCGGTACAATGCGCGGCTATATTGGCGCGCAAAGACCGCGCACAATGGGTGCTGGAAGGCGATATAAAGGGTTGCTTCGACAACATCAGCCACGACTGGATTGAAAAGCACATTCCCATGGACAAGGAGATATTGCACAAGTTTCTGAAATGCGGGTACATCGACACGGGAAAGTTGTTTCCGACACAGGCGGGAACGCCACAGGGCGGAAGCATTTCTCCGACGATTGCCAATATGGTTCTGGACGGTCTGGAATTCATGCTGAACAAACGGTTCCGCAAGCACTACGAGAACGGAGTTTATGTGAATCCCAAAGTGAATCTGGTTCGTTATGCAGATGATTTTATCATTACTGGCGAAAGCAGAGAGCTTTTGGAGAGTCAGGTAAAACCATTGGTGGAAGCGTTTATGACCGAACGCGGCCTGACACTTTCTCCGGAAAAGACGGTTATAACCAACATTTGCGATGGCTTCGATTTCCTTGGATTCAATTTTCGAAGATATTCCAATGGGAAATTCCTTATCAAGCCCTCTCAAAAGAATGTAAAGACGTTCTTGGATAAAGTGCGCAGAATTATCAAGCACAGCAAAGCATCTACCCAACAGGAGCTGATTGGCAAGCTCAATCCCATTATCCGGGGATGGGCACTGTACCACGCGCATAACGCTTCAAAGCAGACTTTCTCAATGGTAGACAACCAGATTTGGCAATGCCTATGGCGTTGGGCAAGACGACGGCACCCGAAGAAGGGCGGAGAATGGATATACAACCGCTACTTCCATTTGGTGGAACAACGCGTATGGACGTTTGCAGTCCCGAGATACTCACCGGAATCAACGAGTGAATATGACTACATTCTGCTGGAGAGGGCATCCAATCGGGAAATAAAGCGATTTGTGAAAATCAAATCCGAAGCCAATCCCTTTGCCCCCGAATGGCAAATGTATTTTGAGGAACGCGAAACGGACAAAATGCGCGATACGCTGAATGGCCGAACAAAGCTGTTGAACATTTTCCTGCGTCAAAAGGGGCTATGTGCGGCCTGCGGCAGAAGGATGACGGTTGAAACCGGATGCAAGGTTCACTATCTCCGATGTGGGAACATTCGAACAAAGCAGATGGTTCATCCTGTTTGTCACAAGAAGCTGCACACTCAGGAATCTGTAACTTTTGAACCGGCTCCGCAAAGAAGCGGAGTTTCATTGGAGGCTTGAGCCGTATGCGGGGAAACCCGCACGTACGGTTCTTAGAGGGGAAGATGGCAGTAATGTCATCTTCCTACTCGACCTGTACAAGTGTACGGAAAGCCTGCGCAGCCGAAAGGCGGCCCAGTATCCCTCGCATTACGCCTCCGGCCGCACGGCGCGCTACCGGCAGGACATCTCGGAGAAAAAGGTCTGCGCCGACTGCATCGGCGCGGCCAAGGGGTATGCCTGGACCGGCGGCGGGCAGGGCGTTCTGGAGTCCGTCGGCACGGGCAAAAGCTACGCCAGCAGCTACGGCTCCCACGGCTGCCCCGACAAGGGAGCCGATTCCATGTTCACCTATGCAAAGAGCAAAGGCGCGGACTGGGGCGGCATTGACACGCTCCCGGAGGTTGTGGGGCTGGCGCTGCACAAGGAAGGGCATGTGGGCTACTATGTCGGAAACGGCGAGGCCGTGGAATGGAAGAGCTTTGCGGACGGCTGTGTCAAAACGAAGGTCGCCGGGCGCGGCTGGACGAGCTGGTACCGGCTGCCCTTCCTCGACTATGGCGACGGGGTTTTGCAGGGAGGCACGGACGACGAGTCCCCCGCGGAAATCCCGCTGGGCAGCCGTCTGCTGCTGGACGGCTCGGAAGGGAACGACGTGCGCGCTTTGCAGGAGCTGCTTCTGTCGCTGGGGTATGCGCTGCCCCGCTGCGGCGCGGACGGGACGTTCGGTGCGGAAACCGAGGCGGCACTCCGCGCCTTTCAGGCTGACGCGGGGCTGGAGGCGGACGGCAAGTATGGCGAAAAGAGCCATGCCGCCATGATGGAGGCCACAGCGGATGGGGGAAAGGACGGCCGGCCCGCGCAGCCGGAACCCCCGGATGCGGAAAAACCGTCCGTCTCCGCAACGGTGGTCATCGTCTCCGAGGGCGGCAAGGTCAACATCCGCGAGGGGAACGGCCTGACGTATGGCCATATCACCCAGCTTGCGCCGGGCACAACCTGTCCGTATATCGCCACGGCCGGAAACGGATGGCATGCCGTGGTGGTCGGAAGGCGCGTCGGATGGGTATCCGGGGAATACAGCCGCGTGATCTGACCCACAACAAAAGGCTCCTTCGCGTGACCGCGCCGGAGCCTTACGGTTCAAGGTTGCCTTCCTGAAACAGGGGAGAATCGAAGAACTCGGAAATGCTGATGCCCAGCCCCTGACACATTTCGTGAATGACGCGCAGCTTCACCGAATCGTAGGAACAGTTGATGACGTTGCCGATGGTGGACTTGGGTACGCCGCTCTTGATGAACAGCTGGTACTGCGTCATCTGCTTTTCCTTCAGCAGCTCCGTCAGCCTTCCGCTGATCGCCTGATTGAGCTTCATTCCATCACCATCCCTGTCGCTGTACCAATATTGTAATGTGGCACCTGTCAAGAATAGTCCCTGTAACTGTACTAATCCGCAATTTCGTGATATGATTTACAGGCAGTGCGGGGAGTGATTCGGTTGACTGTTACCTTTTGCGGCCACAGCGAGGTCCCGGACCGCGCGCAGGTGCGCGTGTGGCTGAACGATGTCTGCGAACGGCTGATCGAGGACGGGGCGGCCGAGTTTTATTTGGGCGGCTACGGTGCGTTCGACCGCCTGTGCGCCGACGTGCTGCATGGGCTGAAGCGTCGGCATGCCCACATCCGCCTGATTTTGGTGCTTCCCTATCTCAACGGCGCCATGCCTGCGGAAGGCTACGACGAGACGGTTTATCCGCCGCTGGAATCGGTGCCCCGGCGATACGCTATTTTGCGCAGAAACGAATGGATAATTCAGCGCTGCGACGTGCTCGTCGCCTATGTCACCCACGGCTGGGGCGGGGCGGCCAAAACGCTGGACCATGCACGTAAAAAGAAAAAGACCATTCTCGAATACGGAGAATGACCCTCGGAGAAAAGCAGGCAAGGCGGTCATCGCTTTGCCTGCTCCTCTTTTTTTCTCTGTATGTCCACATTGCGCCGCAGGCTGTCCGAACAGAAAAATGAGGCCGGAGAGAAAGGAGGCGTGCGGCGCAGTTGTGTTCAAAACGTAAGAATCCGGACACAAAGAGTTATCTTGCAATTACGGCGGATCAGAGCAAACATGTCACATGCAGACCGAAAGAATCTGCTTCCCAAAGACAAAGGAGGAATCATTCATGGAAACCAACACCGCCCGGAACCGACTGGACGATATGCTGGAACGCTATGGCGAGGTGTGCACCCAGAAGGTCGCGGCCCAGCTGCTGAGCGTGGTGCCGCGCACCATTCACCGCATGCTGGAGGAAGGGCGCCTGCGCCGGGTCGACCGCCGGGTAGACGTGCGCTCCATCTGCGAGTACATCGAGAATCCCAAACAGGCGAATTTTGTAGCCAAGGCGAAAAACGCCCGGTCGCGCAACATGATGAGCGAGAGCGACTTTTTCGCCGCGGCCCGGCAGGGCCGATGGGCGCCCAGGCGCTAAGGAGGCGAGCCTATGGCCAAGAGGACGCCTTCGGGCAAGTTCCGCGGGAAGGTGACCATCGGCTACGACCCGGACGGTAAGCCGATCTACAAATATGTGACGGCGCCGACCCGCCGGGAGCTGGAAAACGTGAAGGAGGCCGTGCGGGAGCACTATATCTTCGGCAGGGCGATTCCGCGGGATCAGCCGTTTTACGAATACGCCGGGCAGTGGTACAGGATCAAAAAGGAGCCGTTCATCTCCAACGCCAGCCGCTCCTATTACAAGACGTGCTTCATTAAGCACCTTCTCCCGCAGTTCGGCATGCAGCACATGAAGGCCATTACGGCGGCGCAGATCCAGGAATTCGTGAGCGGCTTTGCGGGAGCCAGCAAGTCCCAGATCAACAACGTCATCGGAACCCTGAAGGCGATTTTCGCTTCGGCCTACGCGGAAGGGGTGATCGAGCGCGATCCCACGGTCGCGCTCATCCGCCCCAGGGCTTCAAAGGGGACGGGGCGCAGGGCGCTGACGCCGGAGGAGACCCGGCGTGTGCTGGAGACGATCCGCACCCACCCGGAGGGCCTGTTTCTGGCGATTCTCTACTATCTGGGCGTCCGTCGGGGCGAGGCGCTGGGGCTCAAGTGGGGTGACATCGACTTTGCGGCCGATCAGGTCCACATCCTCCGGGACATCGACTTCACCGGCTCCACCTCTTCGGAGGGCACGCTCAAGACCGCCGCCGCGGACCGCTTTATTCCCGTCCCGGCGGTTCTGAAGGAGATGCTCCTTCCAAGGCGGGAATCAGCGGATGCTTACGTGTTCCACACGCCGTCGGGTGCGCCGCTTCCACAGGCCAGCTACAAGCGCATGTGGTCGCGGCTGATGGTGGCCTGCGGCTGCGTGGAATGGCGGGAGATCAAGCCGGGCACCTCCCGTCCGGACGACATCCTTAAGCAGGTCAAGCCCACGCTGACCCCGCACTACTTCCGGCACAACTACGTGACGTTGCTCTACGAGAGCGGCGTCGACCCGCTGATCGCCATGAAGATCGTGGGCCACACCGACTACCAGACCACCGCGAACATCTATACCCACCTTAAAGAGGAGACGCTGCGCAGGGCTTCGGTCAACATGGAGAAGGTGTTTGCGGAAAGGGAGAAGGTGAGGGAGTGAGGGGATAGGGAAGAGCGGGCTGCGTCGTACCTTTCGCATAGGCCATCTGGGATTGGGGTGTGCCATGTCCTGCGGGAGATACGCTTTATGAGGCTCGGGCTCCTTTCCGGGTCGTTGCTGGAACGCAACGATGCCGGATGGGGGTTCGGGCCGTTTTTTTTATTGCAGTTCAATATGGATGGTAGCGCCACAAAGCTTGTACATAATGCGCTTTCAAAAAAACCGATAATGATATCTATCAGTTTTTCATTTACCTTCGGGAAAAAGAAAGTGCTCCTGTTGAAGCAAAAACATCGCAAAAGATGGTCGAAAGCCAGTCCAGCTGGATTAGATAAGGGACCTGTTGACAAAGACAAAATATGGGCTGAGAAAACATATTCTCGGCCCATATTTTATCCATTAGCATTGCAGAAAAGATGGCTTTAACCATCCTTTTTAGGTTTAATGCCATGGCAGACAGGAGACATTCCTCAGTCGCTGATTCCTTTTTTGTCAACAGGTCCAACTCTTGACAGTACCTGAGAAACTCGCCCTCCACAAGTGGCGGCCTTTTCTTCTTTTCTTTCTTCACCTATTGCAAGAAGCTACTTTGCTACGTTCAAAGTGACTTCTTTGACAGTCTGCTGGGATTTTCGTTTCAGACGGAAATGTCCTTTCTGCCCGTCAGCTTAAAGAACAGCAGCAGGGAAAGTACGGAGGTAACGGTCAGAACCGTTGAGTAGGCAGCAGCGTTGCCGAAGCAGTCGCGTATGACCTCCGTGTAGATGGAAACCGTCAGCGTCTGGGTACTGGCCCGGTAGAGCATGATAGAAGAGGAAAGCTCGCTGATCACCGTCACCCAGCTCATGATTGCGCCGGACAGAACACCTGGCAGCATCATGGGCACCATGATTTCGCCGAAGGAGCGAAGCTCCGATGCGCCCAGAGAAATGGAGGCTTCCTCGATACTGGGGCTGATTTGGCCGATGATGGCCGTGCTAGAGCGGATGGTGTAGGGCATCCGTCGGACAGTGAGGGAGATGATGATGATAGCGGCTGTGCCAGTCAGCGCCAAGGGCGGCTTGGCAAAGGCGTAGAGGAAGGAGATGCCAAGCACCGACCCGGGAATGATGTAGGGGAGCATCGTCAGGGTATCCACCGTGGAGGTCAGAGCGGAACGCTTGCGAACCGCTAGGTAGGAAATCATTACGCCCAGCAGCACCACAAGCGCGATGGCACAGAGGCCAAAGAGATAGGTGTTGCTGATAACGAGAGGATTTTTGGAGAATATCGTCTCGTAGTTGATCAGGGAAAGCTCGCTGGTGAACATGCCAGGCGTCGACTCTTTGAGGAAGGACGTCACGATAACCGTCAGCTGAGGAAGTATGGCTAGGAGCACCACGAAGTATACAAACACATGGCACAAGGCACGGGGCAGAGGCTTGGGCGTACGCGGCTGCATGGGCTTGAGCGCGGACATGGAATAGCTGTGCCGCCGGGCGATCCACCGCTGGAGGAAGAAAAACACCAGCGTGATGGCCATGATGATGACGCACAGGGCGGCGGCGAAGTAGCTGTCGTTGGTAACCTCGCCCATAAACTGATTGTAGAGAACGACTGGGAAGGTGCGATATCCCTCGCCAATGAGCATGGGTGTGCCGAAGTCGGAAAACACACGCATGAAAACCAACAGCGACGAGGCCAATACCGTGGGCATGACCAGCGGAAGAATGATGCCGGTCACACGCTGGAAGTTGCTGGCGCCCAAGCTTTCGGCCGCTTCATTAAGAGAGTTGTCCAGGTTTTCCAGCGCGCCGCAAACATACATATACACAAGCGGGAAGGACTGAAGCGAAAACACTAGGACAATGCCCGCAAATCCATAGATGCCGGGAAACTCGATGCCCAAGAGGGCGTTGAGCGCCTTAGTGATCAGGCCGTTGCGCCCCAGGAGCTGAATCCAGGCATATGCGCCAATGAACGGAGGGGAAAGGTAGCTGACAACGATGAGAATGTTGAGCCACTTGCTGCCTGCAATGCGCACCTGCCGCGTGATGTAGGCCATCAAAAGCCCCAACGTAGCGGAAATAAGGGTGGCAACGATGGTCACCTTAAAGGAGTTGGTCAGGGTGTTGACGTAGTATTTGCGGGTAAAAAAGCGGGTGAAATTTTCAAGGGTCAAGCTGTTATCCGCTGGATTGATGACGGATTTGTAGAGAATCAAAAGGAGAGGATAGACCACAAAGATCAGAAAGACAGCCAGAATCAAAAGCGTGAAAAAGGTCCATATTGGGGCATTTTTCCTGCGCATGCCTATACCCCCTCGCGAATCAGGGACACTTGGCTTGCAGCGTCAAAAATATTGATCTTTTCCTTGATTACCTGCAGGCGAACCTCCGTGTTGTCCGGGATGATTTCGGTCAGATCGGACGGGGTGATCACTTCAAGCTCGTTACCCGCGGAATCCTCCAGGAAATAGTGAAGATTGATGCCAAGGAAGACGCTGGACCTGACCGTGGCGGGGATGCCGGGTTGATCCTTGGAAACGATCTGGAATTCCTCAGGCCGAACGGCCACCAGCACTTCTCCCGCATCGCGGCTTTCGGGCCTGAGGTACGATCCCTCGACCGAGTAGCCATGGCCCATGTCCACCTGACCGTTTGTCACCTTTGCGCTGAGAACATTGCTCAGGCCGATAAAGGTCGAAACAAAGATGTTTGCGGGCCGCTGATAGAGACGCTTGGGTGTGTCTATCTGCTGGATGACGCCATCGTGCATCACGGCGATTCGGTCGGAGATGGCCAGGGCCTCCTCCTGATCATGGGTGACATAGACGGTGGTGATCCCAATTTGCCGCTGGATGCGCTTGATGACGTTGCGCATCTCCACGCGCAGCTTCGCATCCAGATTGGACAGCGGTTCGTCCATTAGCAGCACGTCCGGCTGAATTACGATGGCGCGGGCCAGCGCCACGCGCTGCTGCTGTCCGCCGGAAAGCTGGGAGGGCATGCGGTCGGCGTACTGGTCGATTTTGACCAGCTTGAGCATTTCATCGGCCTTTTTGCGCCGCTCGGTCTTGACGATGCGGCGGGTTTTGAGGCCATAAGCCACGTTGTCGCGCACATTCATGTGCGGAAAGACAGCGTAGTTCTGAAAGACCATCCCCATGTTGCGGCGGTTGGTGGGAATGTTGTTGACCACCTGGCCGTCTACGCGGATCTGGCCTCCCTCGACGGTATTAAATCCAATGATCATGCGCAGAAGCGTGGTTTTTCCGCAGCCGGAGGGACCAAGAAGCGTAAAGAACTCGCCGGGACGAATGTCCACCGACAATCCGTTGATGACGGTATGGTCACCGTAACGCTTGATGACATGATCAATTTCAATGGCAACGCCCATGCTGACACCTCGATTCAAGCCTTAAAAGCCTTTTATAAATCCAGCCCCGCAGGATGCAGGGCTGGAGGGGAATTTCTCCCGAAGACGGAAGGGCAAACAGAGGTCACTCCATCATCATTTCGACATGCTCAAGATAGGTATTGACGATCTCGGGCTTGTTTTCGGCAATGTATGCCGCGCTGTAGGTGTCAAAGAGCTTGATGTCCTCGTTGGGAATCATCTTGTCATTGACAGGAATGCCGGAGCGCAGGGGACGCAGGTTCAACTCAGCGGCCACGGCGGTCTGTACTTTCTCGCTGAGTACATAGTCCACAAACTTCTGCGCGGCCTCCAGGTGGGGAGCATCCTTCACAATCTGGATAGACTGTCCCGAGAAAATGGTGCCTTCCTTGGCATAGACGACCTTGACAGGATACTCGCCGGCAGCCTGGAGCTCTACGCAGGGGTCCTCGTAGCTCAGGCCCACGCAGTATTCGCCGGATGCAACGCCGTTATATACCTGCGAAGAGGAAGAGGCAACCTTGCCATCGAGATTGACGAGGAATTCATCGATGAAATTCCAGGCTTCATCGGACATGGGATCGCCGTTCCCCATGCCGTAGAGCATGCCGATGAGAGACTGGAAGGCGGAGGAAGAGTTGGCCGGATCAGCCGCGATGATTTTTCCCTTCAGTTCGGGCTGAAGCAGATCGGCGTAGCCCTCCACGGTGATGCCAAGCTCGTCAAGTTTTTCGGTGTTGACAATCAGTACGTTGGGCTCGGCAAACGCGGGATTAAACACATTGGTCCCATCGTTTTGAAACAGCGGGATCATCGCGTCGTTTTCGCTGGATACGTAGACCTGGAACAGGTCGCGGTTTGCAGAAAGCATGGTTTCGTCGGCTGCCCAGTGAATGTCAACCGTCACGGCGCCGCTTTCGACTTCCGCTTTGATGCGCTGGTTGACTTCGCCAGTGGAACCAGTGATCATTTCAACCGTGAGGCCCGTTTCGGCTTCAAAGGCGGGAATAACGACGTTGTTGAGCCGTTCGTTGCGAGCAGAATAAATCACAAGATCAGCCGCCATTGCAGCACAGGCGAAGGAGAAGGTAAGAACCAGGGTGAGTAACAGGCAGAAGAACTTCTTCATCCAAAGAACCTCCTTTTTAGTAGTGCAGTTTTCACAAAAGCAACTATCAACATTTTACGTCGATTTTACAATAAAGTCAAGTCATATCTCCTGAGATTTGCTAGTTCCAAAAAAAATACTATATAATATGTTGCAATTAGTTTCGCACCGCGGCCGTTGCTGCCATACCGGAAAGCGTGGAAGGCAAGGAGTGGATGCGCTGGACCTTACAAAGGACGTTCCGCGTTTCATCCGGGGAGATTGAGTGGAAATTTTGGGCAACGAATGGATCATACCCGCCAATGAAATCAAGTCAAAAGCGACACGGAGGCGTATCTGTGAGCATCCTGGCCCGGACCTTTAGATCATCCGAATTGCATTTTCAAGAGTGAGCAGGCAACGCTCAGGAATGCGGCTTGGGCATTAGCTTGGATACAGGAAAAAAGCGTTAGTGTTCCTGGACACAAGCATTTTCCAAGCATCCGGCGGGAAAGACCGCACAGCCGGCCTTTATCGACAAGCTAAGGACACTTTTTATGTAAAGGCTCCTTATGATAAAAACACCACAGAGGGTCCAGACTGTTTTCGGAGTGGTATGATATGAAATCTGCTTGCGTGGAATGGTGGGAGATCACGCCGGGCAGTTCTCGCCCGGACGACATCCCAAGCAGGTCAAGCCGACGCTGACCCCGCACTATTTCCGGCACAACTACGTGACGCTGCTCTACGAGAGCGGCGTCGACCCGCTGATCGCCATGAAGATCGTGGGCCACACCGACTACCAGACCACCGCGAACATCTACACGCACCTCAAGGAGGAGACGCTGCGCAGGGCCTCGGTCAATATGGAGAAGGTGTTCGCGGACAGGGAGAAGGGGAGAGGTGGGGGAGCGAGGGAAAGAGGGGGAGTGAGGGGATAGAGGCGAGCGGGCTTTGCCATGGTTCCGGCATGTCCGGCTTACGCCGTACTTCTTCGCACCTGTCGTCTAGGACCGGCGGTACGCCTTGTCCCATGGAATACACTTTATGAATGGGATACGCTTTATGAGGCTCGGGCTCCTTTCCGGGTCGTTGCTGAAACGCAACGATGTCGGATGGGGGTTCAGGTCTTTTTTAATGCAATTCAATAGGGAGGGTAGCGCCACAAGGCTTGCTAAAGCGACACGGAAATCCATCAGTCCGCGATTCGCGCGTTCTTGTTCGGGAACATATCTTCTGACCGGCAATATAAGACAAGCCCATATCTATCCTGCGCGGTAAAAGAACGTAAGCACGAGGTTTTGCTCATAATCACCGAATTTTTCACCGAAGAGGTTAAAGCCGCCCACATATTCCGCATCCGGCTTGTTGCCGATGCGGATGACCACCGGAGCGGCCCGGTCAAACTTCAGCTGATCCAGCGATAGGTCGGAGGAGCGGCGGGAATTGATATAGGAACCCTTTCGGGTGATTTCCAGCGTGGTCAGCTGCCCGTACTGGGTGCTTCCACTGGTCCACCATTCCGGATTGAGTCTGCCGCGGCGGCTTCCAAAGTCTCCCGGACAGCGCCAGAATCCGCAATCCAGCCCATTGACCCAGATGGTGATATCGCTGGGCCAGTCCTCATTGTAGTTGTACGTTTCCGAGCACGCCTCAAATGAAACCGTTATCTGCTCAATCTGCGCGTCCTCCGGTAGCTGGTAGGGAAAGCGGTATTCCACATACCCTCCGGCGGACCACAGCAGCTGCGCGTGCACATGCTTCGGTAGATAAAAGATTTCCGGCTGATCGTCAGGACCGATGCGCTCTCTTTCCGTTACGATGCCGCAGCCCGGCAGGATATGGCAATCCGTAAAGCATCCCACCGGCATGGAAATGCTGTGGGTCATGTTCACATTGGGATCATTGGCCGTGAGGCGGATGGTGATGGAATCGTGCCTGCGGCTGCATATTTTGCTGGAACCACGGCTCTTCTGCTTTATGGTCGTGTTGATCAGCCCCGCCTTTTCCAGCGAACGCACATACAGCGCTGCGCTGGAGGGAGGAATGTTCAACTGCTGCGCAATCTCACCCACGCTGTAGCTGTGGAAATACAATAGCTTCAAAATCTGCACGCGCGCAGGTGAATTGAGCGCCGCCCCCAGCAGACACAGACGCTCTTCGTCCTCCAGGTTGAATTCGGCGATATTTGCCATATTCTCCACCCCCTCTCTTATTATTTAAACATAAATTGTGTTAAAATCAAGCCAAAATTCGCACTTTTTCAAGATTTTTTGGATTTATTGACACGAATGTTGTTCTTGTGCTACCATCAAATCAGCAAGAGGCGTTACTCTGATATTCCCATACCCGCCATGCCGCTCTGACTTTCCAAAAACGAGACAGGAGGAGAAAACGATGAAGAAAAGAATCCTTGCCATGGTACTGTCCGTCATGATGTTGCTGTGCGTAACCCTGGCGCAGGCCGAAACCGCTACGACGAAAATCACCTTCATGGGCTGGGGCACCGATAAGGAAATTGCCGCTTTCAATGCCATGATCGACCAGTTTGAACAAGCCTATCCCGGCGTGGAAGTGGAGTACATCGTGGTAGCCGACAACGAGTTTGATACCAAGCTTCAGACCATGATCGGTTCCGGGGAATGCCCGGACGTGTTTTACTGCTCCATCGACAAGATGATGAAGTATGCCATTACCGGCAATCTTTACGACATGACCTCTTATGTGGAGAACAACGACATTTTCGATCCCGAAAACGTGTGGGACTGCCTGATCGACCTCTATCGCTTCGACGGGGTCAATCAGGGCGCAGGCAGCATTTATGCCCTGCCCAAGGACGTCAGCGCCTTCCCCATCTTCTACAATGTGGATCTGTTTGAAGCCGCGGGCGTCACGCCTCCCACAGCGGACGATCCCTGGGACTGGAACGACTTCCTTGAGGCTGCCAAGAAGCTGACCAGCGGCGAAGGCGACGACAAGGTATACGGCACCGGAGCATACTCGCTGGAATCCGCTATCTGGTCCAACGGGGCTGAATGGGTGGACCCGGAAACCCTTACCCAGGTGAAGATCACCGAGCCCGCCTTTACCGATGCGCTTCAGTGGGTGGCGGATCTCATTCTCGTGCATGGCGTGGCACCGACCACCGAGGAGAGCGCAGCACTGAGCGATTACGACCGCTTCAAGCAGGGCAAGCTCGCCATGGTGGGCGCCGGCACCTGGAGCCTCGCGGATTTCTGGGAAAACTGCGATTTTGAGTGGGACGTGATGAACTGGCCCGTGAGCCCCGCTACCGGAAAGAGCGAGATCTGGTTTGGCAGCGCGGGGCTGGCTGTATCTGCCACCACGCAAAACCCGGAGGCCGCCTGCAATCTGGCCGCCTATCTGGCCTTCAATGAGGACGCGCAGCGCACAGCCTATACCATGGGACAGGCCATTCCCATGCTGAAGGATATGGCCAAGGGCGAATATGCCCAGTCCGATCTCAAGCCCGCCAGCAAACAGGTATTCTTCGACATGCTGGAAAACAGCGCGCGTCTGGCCACCCAGAGCCGCACCTTCAATCAGGAGTGGTTTGACGAGTTCAATTCCAATGTCGCCGCCGTGATGAAAGGTGAAATGACCGCCGTGGAGTACTGCGAATCCATCAACGACACTGTGCAGCAGCTCCTGGATGACAGCATCGAGCAGCGAAACGAGTATGCAATGCAGTAACAATCGCTGCGCGTGTCAGAGGGCCCTGGCCTTCTGATCCTCCCTGGATTTGCCAGCAGGCCGGGGAGCGTCCCTGCGGGCGCTCCCCCTGTTTCGTTCCGATAGGAGGCGTTTTGATGGCTCGGCCTCACAATCTCAGGCGGCGCGAGAGCATCGCGGGGTATCTGTTCATTGCGCCTACGCTGGTCTACTTTCTGCTCTTTTTCCTGCTGCCGGTGGGCATCTGCCTGTATGCGGGATTCACCAACTGGAACATCCTGTCGCCCCGCCGCATGTTTGTGGGGCTTCGCAATTTTGAAAAGCTCTTTGCCGATGCCAAGTTTTACAGCGCCATGGGCAATACCTTTTACATGCTGATTCCCATTCCGATCTACCTGGTGCTGGCGCTCCTTTTCGCCTATTGCTGCCATAAGAAGATCCTGTGGGAAAAGGCTTTTCGCGTCGTATACTATCTGCCGTTTATCAGCTCCGTCGTGGCGCTGGTGCTGATCTGGAAATGGCTGTTTAACTCTCAGTACGGCATTGTGAACTACATGCTTAGCCTGCTGGGAATCCCCGGACCGGATTGGCTGGGAGATCCCAAATGGACAAAGCGAATGATTGCAATCATGATCTCCTGGAAGATGATCGGCATCATCTCCATCTACTATATCGCCGCCCTGAAAAACATTCCCAAAACCTATTATGAGGCCGCGCTGATCGATGGCGCGACGGATCGCCAGCAGTTTTTCAAAATCACCTTGCCCATGCTAACGCCTACAACCTTCTATCTGATGGTGATGGGACTGATCGGCTCTTTGCAAACCTTTGTGGAGGTTCAGTTGTTTGCGCCCGACGGCGGAAGGGGATACGGTGTTGGAACGATCATCTTCTACGTGTGGCAGAAGGCGTTCGATTCCAGCCAGATGGGCTATGCCTGCGCAGTAGCTTCTATTTTCGGCGTGTTCATTCTGCTGCTAACGGCGCTGCAATTCGCGCTTTCCAACAAATGGGTGTACCGAGGTGAGTGAAGTGATGAAGCGAAAAACCTCTCCCCGTCGTGTTGCGGCCTTTGTGGTGCTGCTGCTGGGAGCGCTGACCATGCTGCTGCCCTTTGCGTGGATGATTTCCACATCATTTAAGCATGCCAATCTGGTGTATACTATCCCGCCGCAATGGATTCCCAATCCTGTTGACTGGGACAATTACAGCGAGCTGTGGTCCGCTTCCAACGTGGTCACGGGACTTCTCAACAGCACCATCATCAGCCTGACCGTGCTCACGCTGAGCACTTTCACCTCCACCATGGCCGCCTTTTCCTTTGCCAAGCTCCGCTTTCCAGGCAAACAGATCATCTTTTTGCTGCTGCTGTCCACCATGATGGTGCCGCTGGTGGTGCTGCTGGTACCTCAGTTTATCCTTTATTCGCGCATTGGATGGATTGATACACTGCTGCCCATGATCGTGCCCGCTTCGCTTTGCAACATCAACAATATCTTCTTCCTGCGGCAGTACATGATCGGTCTGCCCTCCGGTTATCTGGACGCAGCCAAAATCGACGGCTGTACCTACTTTGGCGCATATCGCCGCATCTTTCTGCCTCTCTCTCGCACGGCCATCATCGCAAACGCCATCATGCTCTTCATGTCCACCTGGAACGACTATTTCGGTCCGCTGATTTTCACACACAGCGCCAGCAAGCAGACCGTGCAGGTGGCTATCGCCATGCTTAACTCGCACTATGAGCAGCAGACCGATATTCCTCTGGTCATGGCGGCATCGCTGATCGCCGTGCTGCCGGTCCTGATTTTGTTTATCACCTGTCAGAAACATTTTACCGACTCTTTTGCCATGTCCGGCATTAAAGGATGAATTGCATGCGGAGCTACCATAACCCCCTTTGCAGGCACGGCGACTTTGCCGATCCATTTGTTCTTCGCCACAACGGCCGCTATTATCTGTACTGCACCAATCCGGGCGTGCTCTGCTGGTCGAGTGGGGACCTGATAAACTGGCAGGCGGAAGGCCCGGTGGTGCCCGAGGAGGAATTTCCCGGCCTGGTGCCCTTTGCGCCCGAGGTGACCTATGAGAACGGTACGTTTTATATGTATACCTCGCCGCACGGATTGGGGCATTATGTGCTCAAAAGCGAAAGCCCGCTCGGCCCTTTTCGCAAAATCACGCCCAACATCGGTCATAATATTGACTTTTCGGTTTTTCTGGATGAGGATGGCAAGCGCTATGCCTTCTGGGCGGACGATCAGGGCATTCTGGGATGCGAGATGCCCTCTCCTGTCACCTTCGGCGAGCCTGTACTTGTGGGTGCGTTCCTGCATGGCTGGACGGAAGGGCCTTTCGTGGTAAAAGAAGACGGCGTATATTATCTGACCTTTACCGGCAACCATTATTTATCAAAAGGTTATCGGATACACGAGGGCATCGCGTCGCATCCGCTTGGACCGTATCATGACAATCCGCACAATCCCCTGGCTGTGCGTACCGAGGGAGATGTGGTGGGATTGGGTCATAGTTCAACCGTTATCGGACCTGATTTGACCAGCCGCTATCTGTTGTACCATAATCTCAACCCCGACCGCACGCGCGATTTGAATCTTGATCGTCTGGTGCTGCATCCCGACGGCTCCTGCCTGCTGGGGCCCACGACCGCGCCGCAGCCGGTGCCGGCTGCTCCGCTGTTTTCTGATGTGCCGCATGACCCGGAAAAATGGATAATTCGCTACGGCGTGTGGTCTGCCTCAAAGGATGGCTGTGAGAGCAGCGGCGCATTCGCCAGCGTCTTAACGCTGCCATTGCCTCAGGAAGCGGCGGTTGAAATGCATGTTCAAGCCCTGGCGGCCGATACGGGGCGTTATGGCGTTCGCCTGTCGCGCCGCCTGGATGATCTGACGATTTGCCTCAGCCGCGCGAAAAACGAACTCACGGTAGAGCTGCCGGACAGACACAAATACACATTTCCTCTGCCGATCGGTTTCCGTCATGAGGCGCTGCACTGCCTGCGCCTGACAGGGGGACAGAGATGCACGGTGCACCTGGATCATCTGTTTATCGGCCGGTTTGACTGGCCGATGGCGGGGGCGCATATCTCCTATTGGGCGGATGGCCCGCTGCATACGGGATTCACCGCCTTTTCGGATTCCCACGAGCCCGTCTGGCCCGCACCGTCATTTCTGCCGCACCTCAGCGATTTTTTGGTCAATATCGAGCAGGCAGGAAGCTATACGTTTGTGCTGTGTCAGACAGGGCATGTGGATTTGCGGCTGGACGGTCTCCCCGTTCAGCCCTGCCGCTTCGAAAACGGCGGTGGTCCGGGCCTGCTGACGCTTTATCTGCCCGCTGGCATCCATACTCTGAGTGTAACGGGCGGGAAAGCCGTCCAGTTCTATCCCACGCCTCCGGGTGGAAACGCCTCGTTTGCCGTCAAGCAATTGGGTCCCTGGGCAAAACAATGCGCAAAGGAAATCCATGGCGACTTGCGTTGCGACGCTGCGTGGGAGATTGTTCCGTGCGAGGCGGACTGGCAGGCCGGCGTGCTGATGCATGCGTCTGAGCTGGCCGATGGTGGCGAAGGCGACGATCCTGTGTTGGGTTCCGATTTCTTTATCGGGTATCGCGTCTCGGTGGACGCTGCGGGCCTGTCCCTGTGGAAACACCGCTATGATGCGCGGATGCTGTCGCAGGTTGAGCTGGCATCCCCTCCCACCCGACTGCGCATTGAAATGCGTCTGAACCGAATTTCCATATGGGCGGACGGCCGGCTGCTTGTCGATAGAACGGATGCGCAGCCCATCCTCATGGGGCGCACAGGCTTTCACACCCGCGGCTGCATGCTGGCCTCCGGCGTGATTCATGTGCAGAATCCGGATACTGACGTGAAAGGATGAACGAGATATGACGCCACGCTGCGAATATCCCAGACCGGACTTTGAACGTGACAACTGGCTCTCTCTCAACGGCGAGTGGGTGTTTTCCATCGGACAGAAGACCTATGACCGAACCATTGTGGTGCCCTTTGCCTGCGAAACGGCCCTGAGCGGGATTGGGGCGTGCGGTTTCCACAGGCAGGTGTTCTACCGCCGAAGTGTAACCCTTCCCGAAACCATGCATCACAAACGGATCATCCTGCACTTTGGCGCGGTGGATTATCTGTGCCGCGTATGGGTAAACGGCCAGTTCATCCAAAGCCACACCGGCGGTCAAACAGCCTTCTCCATGGATATTACCCATGCCATTTGCCCTGAGGAGCCCTTTGTGATCGAGGTAGAAGCGCAGGATGATCCATTCGACATGGAAATGCCCCGCGGCAAGCAGTTCTGGGAGGAACGGCCGCGCAGCATCTTTTATGACCGCACCACAGGCATCTGGCAGAGCGTATGGCTTGAGGCGGTGGAGCCTCTGCACCTGACCCGCTGCCTGATTACGCCCCTGGTTGACGAGCGGGCCGTGCGATTTGAATTTGAGCTGAGTCAGCCCGGTCCCTGTGAATTGGAAACCGAGCTGTATTTTGAGAAGCGTCCGGTAACGACCGTGCGTGTGAAATGCATGGCGGACAGCGGCAGTTTTACCGTTGAACTGAATCAAACCGCGCTTGGCGAATGGAATTTCCGCGAATGCCTGTGCTGGACGCCCGAAAACCCCCGCCTGTTTCATGTGACCTACCGGCTGTATCAGGATGGCGGGGAATGTGACTGTGTGCGCTCCTACTTCGGCATGCGCAAGGTTTCGATAGAAAACGGCGTATTTATGCTCAATAACGTCCCGTATTATCAAAAGCTCGTACTTGACCAGGGCTATTGGCCCGAATCTTTGCTCACCGCGCCCGACGATGCGGCTTTCGTGCGCGATATTGAGCTGACGAAGGCCATGGGCTTTAACGGTGTGCGCAAGCATCAAAAGGTGGAGGACCCGCGGTATCTGTATCACGCCGACCGGCTGGGATTGCTGGTATGGGGTGAAATCGGCGCTTCCTACGTCTATTCGCGCCGGGCCGCGCAGCGCCTGTATGGCGAATGGCAGCAGGCGGTGCTGGATCAGTACAACCATCCTTGTATCGTCGCCTGGACGCCGCTGAATGAATCCTGGGGCGTGCAGGAAATCGGGCATAGCGTATCTCAGCAGGCGCATGCGCAGGCCCTCTATCATCTCACCCGTTCGCTGGATGCAACGCGCCCTGTTATCAGCAACGACGGCTGGGAGCATGTATGCAGTGATTTGCTGACCATTCACGATTATACCAGCAATGGTCAAACGCTTTCGTCACACTTCGCATGTATGTCTTCCGTTTTGCGGCTGCATCCCGGCGGTCGGGCCCTGTTTGCTCAAGGCGCGTCCTATGAAGATCAACCCGTGCTGGTAAGCGAGTACGGCGGCATCAAATATGCGCCCAACCGGCCCTCGGACAGCAGCTGGGGATATTGCGAAACAGCGGACGGCACTCAGTTTGAGGCCAAATTCGGCGAGCTGACGGGCGCGCTGCTTGCCTCACCCCACGTGCAGGGCTACTGCTATACGCAGCTCACAGACGTAGGCACAGAGAAAAACGGATTGTTGACAGAAAACCGCGAGCCCAAGATTCCCTTGCAGCGATTGCGTATCTTAAACGACGGAAAGTGAAAACCCTTTGCTGCTTTCTCTTCATTGAAAAGCGGCCTTGGAATTTCGGATTGCCATTCGGGGCGGAAGCACGCACATGTTATCATGGCTTTGCCTTATCCATGAAAATGATTTCCTTTGGAGAAAATCAGCTTTGAAGGCAGGATGCCAAACGGCCCGCGTGATGCGTCCTTTTCCGGTTGTCCGTTCCTATCCCTTCACGCCGCCTGCCGTCAATCCCTGCACAAAGAAACGCTGGCAGGTGATAAACACGAGCACAACAGGGATCAGCGTCATCACCGACATGGCGAACACATAGCCCCACTGGGTGAACTGGTGTTGTCCAAAAAAGCCGGCGATGGCGATGGGAAGGGTGCGAAGATCGTTGTCGTTGATGACGGTATTGGCCCAGGGGTATTCCTCCCAGGCGGTGAGAAAGTTGAAGATGCTCACCGACGCGATGGCCGGCGCGGCCAGCGGAAGTGAGATCCGCGTGTATACGGTCCAAACGCTGGCGCCGTCGATGTAGGTGGCCTCGGTGATCTCGTCCGGGATGCCCTCCATGAAGCCCTTGATCATGAAGGTGGAAAAGGGAATCACCCAGGCCACATAGAAGGGAATCAGCCCCCAGAGCCGGTTGACCAGGCCCAGATGCGTGGCCAGCTCAAACTGCGGCACGATCATGGTGGTGCCCGGAATGATCATGGTGAGGATGATGAAGCCAAACAGCAGCTTTTTGCCCCGAAAGTGAAACTTGCCCATCACAAAGGCCATGGCCGAGGACACCGCCGCCGCCAGCGCCACCGAGGACAGGGAAACAAATACGGAGTTGAGAAAATTCAAATAGAACTTGCTTTGCGAAAGAATGTATTCGTAATTTTCCAGGGTAAGCGCCTCCCAGCGGGGAAAGAAGCGCGGCGGATACTCGTAGAGCGCGCCGTTGGGCCGCAGGGAGGTGGAAATCATGTACACCATGGGCAGCACGCAGATCACCGTGCCTGCCGCCAGCAGCAGATAGCGCAGGATGTTTGCGCGCAGCCTGCGAAGGGATTTGCTTTTCATGCTCCGCCTCCTATGCGTCACGGCTACGCATGGCTTTGAACTGTAAAATGGCCAGCAGCCCCAGGGATAGCGCCATGATGAAGCTCAACGCCGCCGCGTAGCCAAATTTGCCGGTGCTGAACGCCTTGTAATACATCCAGGTCAGCAGCGTGTCGGTCTGGTGGGCGGGCTTGCCGCCGGTGATCATTTTGATCGAGGTAAATACGTTGAAACCGCCAATGGTAAGCATGATCAGGGCAAAAAGCACCGTTCCGCGAATGGAGGGCAGCGTGACGCTGACAAACTTTTTCCATGCGCCGCAGCCGTCGATCTCGGCTGCCTCGTACAATTCGGCCGGCACCTGCTGCAGCGCCGCCAGAAACACCACCATGTTCCAGCCCACGCCTTTCCAGATGCCCAGAATCATCGCCACGGCCAGGCCGCTCCAGCGCGTGTCCAGCCAGCGCACATTGGCGGAGGTCACATGGACCACATTGGTCAGGAAGTAGTTGAGCAGGCCCTCGGTGTTGAACACGTAGCGAAACACCAGCGAGGCGATGACCCATGAGGTGATCACCGGCAGATAGTTAATCACCCGGAAGGTGACGCCAAAACGCTTGATGCCATTGATGAGCACGGCGGTGAACAGCCCCAGCGCCATCTGTCCCGGCACGGTGACCAGCGTATAGACCACGCTGTTGACAAACACCGTCCAGAAGGTGCCGTCGCTAAGGACTTCCCGGTAATTGGCCAGGCCGATGAAGGGCTGGTCCAGCATGGAGGCGAAGCTCCAGTCGCAAAAGCTCATCCACAGCAGGCGAAAGATCGGGTACACCGTGAACATGCCGAACACCGCCAGCCCCGGCAAAAGCAGCAGCGCCAGCTGGACGCGGTTCCATCTGGATTTAAGCACCAAGGCCGATCGCCTCCCTCTTTTTGTTTGGCGGGGCGGATACGCCGCCCCGCCTGGTTGACTTTATTTCACGCGTCGGGTATGATGGAATCAGGGCTTGAGCAGCTCGTCAAAGACCACGGCCAGCTCATCCATAGCCTCCTGGGCGGTCTTTTCGCCGTTCACCACGGCGGTCATGGCGTTTGTCAGCTCGTTGTCCATCTCGCTCCAGGCAGCGACGGTGGGGCGCGCCTTGGCGGTTTCGATGGCCTGGATAAAGGGGGCGTAATCCGCATTCTTGACGGTATCGCTCTCAAGTGCAGCCTTGTTGACCGGAATCTGGCCGCACTTGGCCATGGCGGTCTCGGCGTACTCGCCGGTCATGAACTGCATGAACTTCCAGGCTGCCTCGCGGTTGGCGGTATTGAACATCGCGATGTCCTCACCGCCCAGCACAGAGATGCTGCCGCCTTCGCCCGCAGGCATGTAGGCGGTGCCATAGGCCACGTCGGGATAGGCGCCCGCCAGCTCGGCGGTCTTCCAGGGGCCTTCCAGCATCATGGCGTAACGTCCGGTGCCAAAGCCGTCGGTCATGGGAATATCCCCGCTGTTAAAGCCGGTCAGCGCGCCCTCCTGCACCAGCATGGCGAAGGTTTCAACCGCCTTGACGGTTTCGGGGGAATTGATGTAGCCGGTGGCCACGGTCTGCTCTTCGTTGGTCAGGCTGCCGCCGAAGCTCCAGATGAAGGGGCAGATATTCCAGCCGCTGAGCGCTGGCTCGTTCCAGCCCCAGATCTGCTGGCCGTTGGCGTTGGTTCCGGAGAGCTTGCGCACGGCCTCTACCCATTCGTCCATGGTGGTGGGAACCTCCACGCCCGCAGCCTCCAGCATGGCGGTGTTATAGAACAGGATCTTGCTGTTGGTGTTCAGGGGCAGGGCGTAGTAGCTGCCACCGATGTTGGCGGTGCTCAACGCGCTGTCCAGCAGGGTGCCGGCTACTTCGGAAAAGTCCGGCATTTCCTGATCCAGCGCCACCAGCACGCCCATCTGCTGGAATTCCGGCAGCCAGGCGATGTCCAGGCGGGCTACGTCCGGCAGGCTCTGAGAGCTGGCACTCACGAGGATTTTATCGTGCAGCTCCGCCCACTCATGCGATACGGCGTTGACCTTGATCCCGGGGTTTTCGCTTTCAAACTTGGGAATGAGATCGTTCATCAGCGTCTCATTCTCCGCCGACTGTGCGCTGTAATGGTGCCAGAAATTGATGGTCACAGGGGTTTCTGACGATTCCGCGAGCGCTGTACAAGCCGCCAAGCCGAGGACGGCGCTCAAGAGGATCGCCAGAATTTTTTTCGTAGTAGACATGGTTCCTTCCTCCTTTTATGAAATGATGATCTCAACGGCGTGCGCCGGAACCGTGACGGTTCCACCCGCCGCCGCAAAGTCCTGCGGTTGGGCGCTTCGGTTGAACACGGCGACGATGTGTTCTTCCTGCGAGGCCCGTTCAAAGACGAACAGCCCTTTTTGACGGTCCGCAAGCAAAGTTCGGTACTTTCCCTTGCGAATGACCTCATGTTCACGCCGGAAACGAATCCAACGGCGCGTCCACGTCAGCAGCTCTTCGTCCATCCTATCCCAGGTCATACCCGCCCGGCAGCCGGGGTCATTTTCGCCCTGCATGCCGATCTCCTCGCCGTAATACACCGCGGGGCTGCCCGGAAACAGCATCTGAAACGCCACAGCCAGCTTCAGCCGCCAGCGCTCGCCGCCGGCCTCGGTGAGGAAACGGGCGGTATCGTGGCTGGAGAGGCAGTTGTAGAGGCACAACGCCGTTTCCTGTGGGTATTTCATGAGCATGTGTCCCAGGCGTGCGTCCAGCTGTTCCTCGTCAATCGCCCCATGGGCGAAATAATCCACCATGGCGTCACGGAACAGATAGTTCATCACGGTGTCGAACTGGTCGTTCTCACAGAGCATGCGGGTGGCATCGCCCCAGGTTTCGCCCAGCAACAGCGCGTCGGGGAATTCAGCGCGAAGCTGCCGCCGCAGATACCGCACACAGCCGGGGTCCAGCTCGTCGGCCACATCCAGCCTCCAGCCGTCGATGCCCGCGCGCTCCAGCCAATAGCGCATCACCGACAGAATGAAAGCCTGTACCTGCGGGTTGGCGGTATTCAGCCGGGGCATGAAGGGATAGTCTCCCACGCATTCATAGCAGGCGGCATCCACCGTGACGGGGTAGCGCCTGGGATAGAACCAGTCCCGAAAGCGGGAGCGCGGACCGCTGGCCATCAGGTCGGCAAAGGGGGCAAAATGGATGCCCGTGTGGTTGAACACCCCGTCCAGAAGCACCCGCATGCCGCGCTCATGGGCCTGCCGTACCAGAGTTGCGAGTTCCTCCTCGGTTCCGAAATCCGGGTCGATGGCAAAGTAGTCGGTGGTGGCGTACTTGTGGTTAAAATCCCCGGCAAAGACGGGCGTAAGATAGAGACAGTCCACGCCAAGCTCCTCAAGGTAAGGCAGCTTTTGACAGATGCCCGTCAGATCGCCTCCAAGGTAGTTCTCCCGCGTGGGCGGGGCATTCCATGGGTCCAGCGGATGGGAATGCGCCGTCGTGCCACTGCGGACGAACCGTTCGGGAAAGATCTGGTAGTATACCGCGCCCATGGCCCATTCGGGCGGCGCGATCACATCGCCGGTATTGACCTGAAGCAGCTCGAAGAAGCCCGATGCGGGTTCCCCGTCCGAAACGCCGTGCTCACAGTAGAAACGTTCCTCGCCTGAAAGGCCCGTCAGGCGGAAAAAGTATTTGATGTAGTGCGCCTCCTCCGGAAAGGTCACTTCCGCGGTCCACTCGGCGTGCGCTTGGTCCTGTGTGCGGATCTGCAGGGGCCATTCGGTTCTGTGCAATGGTTCCGAGCGCTTCCAGCAGACAAGGCTGCACCGTTCGATGTCGTTGCGGGCCGTCAGCAGACGGAAGCGGATCGTATTTCGTGCAATCGGTTGCCTAAACAGCAACACGGGGACATGTTCAATAGCGGCAATGTTCATATGCGTTCACATCCTGCGGCTTGATTCTCTGTCAATCAGCGTGGTCCCCAACAAAACCTGTTGGCTGGGCGTATGATGATCGATGTGTTGAAACAGAAGGCGTGCGGCCTGTTCGCCCAGCAGGGCGGTATCCACGTCTACGGCGGTGAGCGGCGGGTCGGTAAACTCCGCCAGCGGATAGTTGTCAAAGGTGACCACACCTATATCGCCAGGCACGGACAGTCCCGCTGTGCGGACAGCCTTGAGCAGGCCAAAGGCGGTCATGTTGTCGTTGCACAAGAAGGCATCCGGCCGGGCAGGACCTTGCAGCGCCTCCAGGGCGGCGCGCTGAGCATCCTCGGCGGTTCCATCCGTGGGAAGAATCAAGGCTTCCTGCTTTTGCAGGGCCTTTTCATATCCCTTCACACGGCGCTTGCTAAAGCCCGTCCGCCCCTCTCCGCCAAGATACGCCACGCGCCGGTAGCCCAGCTCCAGAAGGTGCGCCACGGCCATTTCTGCGCCTTGGCTGTTGTTTACATCCACCCAGCTGACATCATGGTGCGCCGTTTCGGGCTGGCCCAGCACCACGCAGGGAAAATCTCGCAGCTTTTTCAGCAGCGAGGGCTTTACCGTGGAGGGTGGCAGAATCAGTCCGTCCACTTTACGCTCCAGCATCAGCTTTTCGATACTGCCCATGCCGCCCGCATGCTTGGCTCCGTTTGCCAGAATTACATGATAGCCGCGCTCCTGCGCCACCTTCTCCACAGCAAACAGGCTACGGTTGAAAAACACGTTGCTGAAGGCTTCCGCGTCCTCCGCGTCCACCACCACGCCGATGGCACCACTCTGCCCGTTGGCCAGGCTGCGGGCCAGGCTGTTGGGGTGATAATCCAACTGACGCATGGCGGCATAGATTTTTTCGCGTGTTTCCTCCATCACGGTGGCCTTGCCGTTGAGTACGCGCGACACCGTGGAAGAATTGACGCCGGCCAGCCGGGCTACGTCATGAATGGTAGCGGCCATGGACGGTCCTCCTCAAAACTCCGGTCTGAATCTTTGATGCAACCGGTTGCCTTATGAAATGATTGTAGCAGACCCGGCCGGGCATGTCAAGAGGAAAGTATCAAAAAGACCCAGCGTGTCGAAAAAGTCCGGGCGCGTCGGCCTTTCGGCCTGTCAAAGAAGCCACATTGCATCGTCGCAATGTGGCTTCTTTGAAGGGTAGCCCCCCCAAGCCCGGAATGGCGGAACGTCTAGAACCAATTTTTCGGTACCGGAAGTGGAGGCTCATATAGTAGAGGTGCATCCAAGGCGATAATCCCGCCCTACGTCGGAGTAGTAGGCTCCTGATGGCAAAAAGGCCCCAAACACAAGGACGAAAAGCTGACTATACCCCTCGGTTGCGGGAGATCTTATCTTTGCATGAGAAGGGGCGGGTTTTATCGCCGCTTGGAATGGCGTACCTTCTCGAAGGCTAGTTAGAAGAAGCAGCGGTGCTTATTGATAATGGAGCAAAGCTGCATGTGGATATGCCGGAAGAATACTTTTCAGATGAAGACGAGTGAAAACGGACCTGTCATGTGCCTTTAGGACAAGCGCATCCTTTTTCCCATCCCGCCCGCTCATTTCCACCCCCTTCTGCCAATGAACACCCCTGACCGAAAAAGCTCCCCGAAACCAGACACGCGATTCCATCCATCCCCCTTTATCAGTTGTCGTCCGATGGCAGCCGAAAGGGGGCCTGTCCGCTGGAATCCTGATTTGCTCAGGGAATAGGGGATTTTGGAGAGAAAATCTAGCAAAACCAAACAACAAAAAAGTCCGAAGATTATAATCTTCAGACAAATTTTTGGTCGAGGTGACAGGATTTGAACCTGCGACCTTTTGGTCCCGAAGGGTCCAGAAGACTTTTCAACCATCAGATACCCGTAAAAACAGGCTTTTTCGCATGTGTTTGAATCCTATGAGGTGGTTTATTTTGCCTTCCGCCGCGGTGTTTTTTATTTCTTCCCCCAAGTTTTCCCCCATTTTTGCCCGGATTGTGGATAATTCCGTATAGCTGTAAAAAACTGAAATCATTAAGTGTATGCACTAAACTGTAATTTCTGAAAGTTCTGTAATGCTCCCAAAAGCTACAATATAAGGCGTCTCAGGTGTCCCCTTACAGTTAATATATTTATCTGTAAGAATAAGTAATAAACTGTAATACGAAGGGGTACCCACCCCCAAATAATTAGAACACGCGCTCCAAAGGGCTAAGCTCCCTTCCGGTGTAAAAATCCCTCTTACAAAACTTTTGAGATAGGGGGGGATGGGATATACAGATTCACTTTCGACCCAACTGGCAAATGCAGACAACTCCAATAGAAGAATCACAGCGTTATCAAAAAATCGACTGCTTTCTCCTTTCCGCGTTGCCCGCTCCCTATATTGATGGCGTCCATTCTCATGGGTGGCCATGGCGCCGGGCGCGCCACCCCCGCACCCCCGTCCACGCTTCTGGCCACATGGTGGCCAGCCGCTCACGCTGCCATCCTGCCACAGCTCTAAACCGCGTGCATGTACGGTTCGCACAAAACTACTAAGAAAGCAAAAAAAACGAGGCAATCGCCTCGTAATCACATGTCCCATCTGCATTCAGCAGATGCAACCAGATCATCAGTGGAGAACAGCGAATACAGCATGGTCAACTGATTATTATATTGTTGTTTTGAAAAAGGCATGCTCGACAGATCATCTACGATACATTTTATTCGCCTGGACAGTTCTGTCCCCAGCCCTACCATGCGTTGCAGCTTTAACAATCCATTTCGGCAATCAAACAATCTGATTAGCATATTGTATCCCATACCATCTTCTACGCTGACAAGGTTGGGAGCCTGCCCAATATGCGGAGAATACGTGCAGTCAATCCATTCTTGAGTACCAAAGCGTGCACAGAGGTAAAGCAAATCATATTTTCTTCCCACACACACAGCCAGCGGCGAGTATTTGCCCATGCTCCGTACTTCACTTGCGGTAGGATTATTGTACAAGAGAGTCAGCAATAATCCTGCATCACCAATGCCCAGATAGGCTCCTTCGCTGCGTCCGGCAAACTCCGGATATGTGTTTCCAATTACAAAAGCATTCACTCGGCATCCTCCTCCACATCCATCCACGCGCGGGAAAACTCTTCGTCCTTGAACAGCTCGGCAAGTCCTGTTATCTGCTTAAGCCGTAGTATCTCATCGGAATCCATGCCAAGATGCTTGGCGATCCAGGCATCGCTGCGCCCGATTTTATGCAGCTCCGCCACGATATTTCCCATCAGGTCCACGTCGTGCGTGCCACGCGCGCGATTATGCCGAATGGTAGAAGCCATTCTCTCATCGATAGGCTTATCGATTACACTTACGGGCAGCTTCCCGCCCTCCCGATCACGAATGTCCTGATGATCCAGCATAATGCGATAACGATGAAATCCATCAACGATGTCGTAACGATCCGCATCAGCATCATAGAAGCAAACAATCGGCATGGTATATCCATCCTGCTTGATGCTGTCGTACAGCAACCGCATTTCCGGTGGCGCAACACTGTTAGGATTATATTCGTTTGGACGGATTTTTTCAATAGGTACTGCTCTTACATTGTACACAGGGCTGATAAAGCTCATTCTTTTTCCCCCTTTATGATTGCGCGGTATTTACTCTTAATCGCATCGATGCGCTTCTGCTGTTCTTTGTTGGGGCCAAACCCCATGAATCTACAATAATGATCATTTTTCAGTATGCAGTAACACATTCGCTTCCAGCTGGGAATATCTATGGTACTCTTTACATCATCCGTATCATCCGGGATATCCCCTTCAAATACGATGCGCGTCTTTCCGTCCTTGGTGTAATTAGATATGCCATTTTCGCGGATGCTGTATCCACGATCACGGATTTCAGCAATCACCTCCGATGAGAAACCGCCACCTGTTTCATGCCAGAATTTATCTGAAAAGCGAAATTTCTCAAGGTAGTTTTCCCGTATCTCACGCGGAAGAGTGGACAACAGAAAAATAGTATAGCTTTGCCATGTGTGCCCCTTTGGCAGCGTTACCTGACGATAACCCATAGCTTTTGTGGAACCATAGATTGCGCCAAAATTAGCACCTTGCACCCGGCCTACCAGCTTAGCCCACGTTTTTGGCTCTATCACCCGATACAGGTTGAGCGATTGCGTGGCCCATTCGTTGAATGGACTGGCTACCCGCATCTGGTCGATACTCTGACCGGCTTTATAAAATAGGTCATAGAGCCGGTTATAGTCATAGCCGAATTTTCCGTTGGCCACCCATACATCCTGCGTGGTCCAATCGTATAAAGGGGATGCGCTGTATACGTCTTTATAGATGCCGGTAATCCAGGATTCGCCCTTGTATGGATACCGCTTGTTGATGATCGCATTGTAGCGGTGCAGGCTCTCATCCGCCCGCATGCCGATCAGCGATACCGTTTTCCCGCCACCGCAAAAATCCTTGTACCAACGGCTGAATTTCTTGTATAAATCCTCCTGGAGCATTTTTTCCGTATAAAAGTCAAAAGGATTGTTTGCTTTATTGATAACCCATGGATTTTCCGGCATGGGCCGCACCCATTTATCTTTGTCCTCATCTGCCCACGGATACCAAAACAACTCATAATTGCTAAGGGCCGTCTTGCTGGCCATCGGCAGGCAGCACCAAAAGGCATCCATATCAGGCGCATAGCGTTCAAACATGCGTGTAACAAATTCCGTCGTTTTCTCATATTGTGCCTCAAAATCCTGATGAAACAGCCCAATTCTTTTCCTAATGCCGCGCTTTCGCATATAGTCGGCGATCAGATTCAGCAGAAGGCCGCTGTCCTTCCCTCCTGAAAAACTGACAAAGATATTATCAAATTCAGAAAAGATAAAATCCATTCTGTCAATAAATGCTTCATATACCGTTTTATCAATGTAGGCCTTTACCAACGTCCCGCACCCCCTTAATCCATTGCATCAGCTTGTCTTTGTCATCCTTATGGGCATCAATTTCCCGCCTCAATGCATCCATCAGGCTTTCCTTTCGGCGCAGGCAGTCCAGTATGCGAACATCCAGCGTTCTTTCCGCCACGATGTCATATATATTAACGATCTGGTCCTGGCCAATGCGATGCACTCGGTCTTCGGATTGAAGCCGCGTTCCAAGATTCCAGTCGTTTGAATAATAAACTACATTTCGGCAAAATTGCAAGTTCAGTCCATAGCCTGCGCAGGTTTTATTTGCGACGAAATACTGTTTGACCCCCGCAAAAGAATCAATGATTTCCTTTCTTCTTTTCTGCGGGACGTCCCCCGTAAAGGATACGGCCTTTTCACCCAGGATGCCGCATATTGTATCTATTTCAAACGTATACTTGCAGAAGATAATACACTTTTCATCCCCGATACTGTTTGAAAGAAGATTCATCAGGCCACAGATGCGCGGATTTTCCATCGGGTCGGAAAACATGGGTTTTGTAGTAAAGTGCTTTCCATTATCATGCACATATTGCCCTGCGATTACGGCCTGCAACGCTGCGAACATGCGATATATCGTTTCAGGCTCCAATTCATCCAACTGGAAAAGCATCTGTTCTGAAATCTCATCATAATGCCTGTCCTGCTCATCAGAAAGGAATACAGGGACGGTTTCATATACCTTGTCCGGCAGGTCCAAGCATTCCTCGCGCGTCACCTGGTAGCAGTACGGCGCTATTTTCTCCGTGATGTAATCTACGTTGTGCGCGCGAACAATACGTCCAGGCCGATTCGGATCAAATTCCAGGTGATTTGCGGCAAAACGGTAGAAACTGCGGTAGCCAAGAATACGCCAGTCAAGCAGATACCACTGCGCATACAGATCAGCCATGCTTTTGGTTATCGGCGTTCCATTCAAAATCAGCCGGTAGCGGCACTTCGAGCCAAGCCTGATGATGTTTCTTGTGCGGATAGCGAGATCATTTTTCACCAGATTGCTTTCATCAACAACCATCATGCAGGTGCCGCTGGAAACAAATTTGAGCAACTTGTCATACAGCCGCATGGAGCTGGACAGGCTTTCAATACCATACACCCACAGCCGCTCCTGGTCCCACTCGCAATGCTTTGAAATATCCGCTTTGATACTGTCTATGATGGAGCAGGGGCACAGCCACAAAACGCGGTCAATTCGTTCTTTCCGGCGGTGAATTATCTCAACCGCCGTTCGCGTCTTTCCTGTCCCCTGCTCCATATAAAGAGCACCCACACGGATTCCCAGCAGCTTTTCGACCGCCCTCTCCTGCCAGGGCAGCAGCGAGGTTAAAGTGCGCTCAATCATCCTTCAAATCGGGAATCACTTCCCTGCTGGACGCCAGAATCTCGGCCAGCTCCTCGCTTTCCGTTTTTTGTTTGGCAGGAACCGCAGGAGAAACGACGAGGCGGCTGTGCTTTGCTTCCGTCGCGGCTTCCAGGAGCGCCATGGCCCTTTTCGTGATTTCAAAATCCATCTGTTCAGCAAAATCAAGAATTTCGTCAACGCTTGTTGCCGGAATCACCATGCCGGTGCCACGTACCCACTTTGCGCCAGGAAGCCTTTTTGCAGTTGAATAGATTTCATCACTGCGCGGATACACAAGGCGAACGTGATCATCATCCTCGCGCACAATCCAGTTTTCATGCCTGGGCACATAATCTCCGTTGATTGCAGCGTCGAGCGTGGCCTGGTCCGGCATGCGAATGGGAACGCCAGCGCAAAGAAGCAGGTTTCCCAGCTCAACAGCGCGGTCCCTGGGGCTTCCGCTTATGCTGGAAATCTCAAATACCCAGGCGGTGCCTGACCAATTCATGTGGTACTTCCTGGCCACCTCGCGAATAACGCTATCCTTGTCGCTTTTTAATTTCACGTCGTTATCCGTGAAGATCACTTCCGCTACTGTGGGCGTCGAAAGCCGGGCAGGGGAGGCTTCGGCGGTTTGCGGTATCATAGACGGATCGCGCGCAAGCTCCGCTTTTATTTCGTCGATATTGGCGGATGCATACTTTTTTATCATCCTGGTGGCAGCATCCTTGTTTTCTATCCACCATTTTGCTGATGCTATTTCTAAGATTTGGTCTATTGCAATGCGGATAATCATTTCATCATCCGAATAAGATTTCTTTGATGTGAAGGATCGGACTTCTTCCCGAAATTTGTTTCTGATCTTCTCGGCCCAAAGAATTTGCTTGTCTGTTCCTTTCAGCATGGGAAGGTCGGCATCCGCTGCACCGTACTTTTCACGCAGAGCAGATACTTCTTTTTCGTTTTCAATGGCCTGACATTCCGGGCATACTCGCTCAAACTCGCGCTCTGCACGCCACTCCACAGCTTTTCTGGAGCCTGGAAAATACACTTGTCCTTCATGCCCGCAGCTATAAGTCCCGTAAATCGTTGCCATTCTTCTTCCTCCTCTGAATCCAATTTGCAATAATCAGCCGAATACATGCAGAAAGGCTGATGCTCATGCGATCTGCTTCTTTTTGTAAAGCTTCCTTCTGGTCCTTTGTGATAATCAGATGTACGTGCTCCTTGTCTCCATTCGATTTAAGCGCCACTTTTTCACCTTCCTTCACGAAAAGTATATCATAAGTTAAACAACTTATCAACAACTTATGAACAAAAAAAAGACTGCCCACGACGGGCAGTCTGATTCTATATTCAAGATTCAGGAGGTTTTTCTTTCTCGCCAGCAGCAAGCTGTTCCAGGTCCAGCTGCTGCCACGCTGCGCGAAGGGCGTCGAGGACCACTTCGTTATCAATATTAAACCCTCGCGCCTCCATCTTTTCGAGCGCCAATTTCCATTTATCTTCGCCGCAGTAGCGCCCCAAAAGCGCTTCCACGGCATCAACAACTATTTCTGCTGCGTCGGTAAGGTCCCGTTTTTCGAGCCAGGGCCGCACGTAATTTACCCATACGCGCCCCAGCAGCGCCGACACCGCCGTGCCGATCACGCCGATCACGGCCACCACCAGCGCCGTCCAGTCGATGGACGCGGCAACCTCCGGCATGGTAGCAATCTCTTCCGCCATGGCCAGCGCCGGAAGCAGCGCCAACGCCATCAGCAGGCATGCCCAACAAAGCATTTTCTTCATAGTATCTCCTCGCTTTCTTCCCTTTGTGGCGGCTTGTCCGCAAGCCGCAAGATTTCTTCTTCGTAGTGTTCCGATAAATGATTTCGCCCGCGTGCCCGATAGGATGCGTGCATCTTGCACAGCATTTCCTTCTTTGCCCCAGGACACCACCCGCGCGAGGTGTAGAAGTCCTGCGCCTGGCTAAGCCTTTCATATTGAAGATCGCCGATATCATCGGATAAGCCATCCAGCACCGTGGTGATCTTCTCAAGCGACTGACGCAGTTCTGTTCGGAAGGCTTTCTGTTCTTTGACGGCCTCTGCTTTTTTGGCCTTTCTGGCCCTGATGCGTTTTTTCACTGGCGTAAAAAAAACAAGCCCCAGCAGGGCAAGGATCGCGGATATGGACCCGGCCACCTGCCCGGCATTGTCCAGAAACTGCATGCCCGTCACTCCCTCTCATTCTCATACTCCAGATATTGCGCCATCATGTAGGCCCGGCGCGTGTGGCCATCGGTGCAGATCGCGCGGATCAGCGCCCAGCCGTCCCGCTCGCGCTCCACCTGCACCCGCGCGCCCGCGTTCACCAGCCAGTAAAGGGTTTCCTCCGTGCTTGCCGATTTGCGCAGCTTCACCGGCCCGCCATCAGGCGATACGACCACGGCATACCGTTTTACGCTCGTGGCAGGTGTTCCGGCGGTCAATTCGTCAGACATATCCATGCCGCCATCCGCTACATCGCCGCTGTCCGCCCCCTGATCCACCCCCAGCCCGGCCTCATTGCCGTAGTCAATCTCTTGGAACCACATCACATGCGTCCAGCCGTTGGCCAGCGTGCTCCCGGCCACGCGGCCCATCGTGGCGCTGGAGTGCACCACGTCGCAGCTGCGGGCGTTTCCGTTTTTATCGACATCGGTCAGGGCGTTCTCGCCCACGTACAGGCCCACATGGCTGAAATCGCCCAGGCCGTCGCCCGCGTAGCGCGCGGGCAGATTCGCATCGGTTTCCTCGCGGATGAGCAGCCCCGCGCCCGGCACGAGGCGACCCTGCGCGCGGGCCTCGTCCAGCGTGCCCAGCCACGCCGCGCGGCGGGCCATGTCGTTGGTGCCCAGGTAGTCCATGGCCCCGCCCGCCTGGCGCGCGCAGTGCTCCACGAAGGCCTGGCAATCCATCTCGTCATAGGTATAGCCCACGTGGGCCGCCGCCATTGCGGCCTGCGCGACCTGATTCGCCGTTGGTTTCATTACTTTTCCTTCTTTCTTAATATTAATAAATCACAAATCGCAAACAAATGATGGAGGATAGCGAACCAAATATGGCCCGCGCGACGCAGACACGCCATCCGGGAAAACATTTCCGGCGCTCGCCCGAATGCCAACCGAATTTTGCGCATAATCAACGAAAAACCCATCCATCTTCATGTCCTGCCACTGTCCATCTGCGTAAACCTGCATGGGTCCATATCGATTTTGTACCAGTCCCGGCGCATTGGCCATTCTTACAGGGAAATGCATGCAGACGCCCCCACCGGTAAGCTCCATCGGGAACCACTGCGCCCCGTTGCAGGGCACAAAAAACCGAAGCTGGCATTTCAGTATCTCTATATCTGGGTCCGGTTTCCGCCATGGCGGGATTGTCTTGGCTGTGTATCTACCGCGTAAAAGCCGGACATGGAGCAAGGTATCTTGCACAGAGGCATAGACTGTTATGGACTTGCTTGTGGCTGATATATATATACCGCCCTTTGCATCCCCGTAGTTTAGTCCTGTTCCGTTTGCCGGGATCACACCGGTACCAATATAGTGGCCGTTGTTAGCGAAAACCGCTTCTATAGTGCATTCGGTTCCTTCGATACCATCATATCCGTCGATCACCTGCCGGATGTTGCCGTTCAGCAGGATACCAGATGGCGTACCTTTCACTGCGGTTGCGTCATTGACTAGCAACCAGCGGTCAGCGGCATATGCCTGCGTGCCATGCATTCCGCCATAGCCCGCCTGGGCAATGCGATAATCGCCGTTAACCAGCAGATTTTCCCGCGGCATATTGGTATCCAGCCAGGCCAAAGCCCCGTTACTATCGACTGCATGCAACGTGATGGTTTCATTGTTCTTTACCATCAGGAGCCGCACTCCGCCCGCATATAACGCAGCAAAGTCCGCAGCGTCCATCCCGTCCAACTGTTCCGCCGTCAGTTCCGGCACCCGCCCGGCAAGGGCAGCGATACGTCCGTTCATACCACCGCCCCCTTTCGGACGTAGCTTAGGCCACGCGCTTCCAGCGGGCCACGGCCAGAGACGGCTGCATGTTGTTGTGGGCCTGTCCGGCACCGCGCGTCTGTGTCGCAGTAACATAGTAAGCCAGATCGTCCGCTGACGTGGTTAGTTTGGTGGTCATCGCCATGTTTGGTGCAAAGGTTCCGTTTCCAGTGCCCGGATATGGATTTCCATCCTTTGAATAAGCGATGGTGTGATTGTGCGTAGGCATTTCTGCCTCCGTCAGCGCATGCGCCGCCTCGCCGCCCGCCCATCCCACAGGATGGCTTGCGTCCGACGCTATCAGCGTCCGCCCATCCGCGATGCGCTGCCACTGCGTTCCGCAGCCGACGGCGGTGTTGGGATTCGTCTCTACCGCAAAGTCGATGATGATACCCACCGGGTACACCCGGTCGATGATGGCGCGCATCACCGCGCTGATCGTGCCGGTCATGCGCGCCACCGCCTAACAATAGGGGTGTAGCTACAAGGGGTAGCGTACCCCCCCCCCCCCCCCGATGGAAGGTGCTGTAAATCATGGTTGTATCCTCCTTTTTATGCGGTTCTTCGCCACATGTAAACGGCAATGTATGGCGGCATGTTGTTGTGAGCATTATTACTTCCGCTATAATTCGTGAAGCGGGATGCACCCTGATCTGTAACAAGCGAATTTCCTGTCGGGTAACCAGCTGTAGCTATTGCTGTATCAACCTTAACCGGCGAAGCGAAGCCACTGGTAACACCCCATGCAAATGTGTTGGAGAATAAATCGTGTCTATGGCTTGGCATCTCGCTTGTTGTTAGTTTATGGGTGGCCTCTCCACCTGTGGCACCTGCGGCATATCCGCTTCCAGCGCCCAGCAGGAATCTGTTCTCCATCCGCACCCACGTCCCGCCGAACAATGTGCCAGGGTTGGTGGCCACCATGCTCATGTAGATACTGCCCACCGGCCACGCGGCCAGTTTCGCGGCATTAACAATCGGTGCAAACAGCGCCGCGAGCCTGCCCGTCATCCGGCGTCACCACCCACCTGCGTCCATCCGCTCACGCCCGGCTCCCATACGTTGGCGTCGACGTCGCTCACCCACTCAATACCGCCGTGCATCACATGCGCACCCTTCGGGTACGCATCATGCGCCCCCGTGGGTTGCACCCACTCCGGCACGGCCTCCGGGTCATCCGCGCTGACGCCCATCGGCGTCCACAGTGCACGGGTCGTGTCCGGTGTCCACCCGGCCTGCGACGTGTGCGCCTGCGCGCAGCGGTACAGCGCGCCGTCATAGGCCACGATGTCGTCCACGGAATAGGCCACGCTACCGCCGTCCCACGCATCAAACAGCGGCGCGCAGGCGGCCAGCTCGTCCGCCGTCATGGCGTCCGCATCCGCGGCCACAGTGCGCCGCGCCGCCACGCGCGCCGCACCCAGCAACGCCTCCTGCCCGTCGATGCGCTTGCCCAGCGCCGTACTCTGCGCCTCGATCGCCGCGCCCAGCTCCCGGCCCTGTTGCTCGATCTGCTGGCCCAGCTTTTCAGCAGCTCCCACCTCCATGGGGTCCACGCACAGTACCGCCTCCATGGCCGCGTGTTCCGCGTCCATCCGCAGGCTGGCCAGCCCCCGCACAGCATACAGCGCCACCGTCATATGGTCCGCGTCCAGTTCGCGCAGCTCGTCTGCTACGCCCAGCAACTCCGCCGCGCTGTCCAGCGTGCCGTCCCAGGCATCCGCCGCCCAGCGCAGGCACAGCCTGCCACCGCTCATGGTCAGCGCCACGTCCTCCAGTATCGTTTCGTCGATCTTCACCCTGGCCATATCACTGCACCTCCGTTAAAATCATGTATCCTGCCAGCTCCCCGGCTGGCTTCACTGCCGTACTAAGCGCAATGCTTCCCGCGTTGGTAGTCCAGTCGATGTCGGCCAGCTGGTTGGCCCGTGTCGCCGCCGTCAGCACGCACTCCACCACCGCCGTGTTGGCCGTAGCGCTGGCCTCGCTGATGGCACAGGTATACGGCCCGCTGCCCGCCCATCCGCTCGCTGGCAGGCTGAAAGACAGCATGCGCGGCGCAGCAGCGTCCTGTCCCGGCGGCCCCTGCACCGTGCCCTGGTTCTCCCAGCCCGTCCCCGTCCATCTATACACGTTGTAGGGCGCGGCAGCGCCCACATTGTACTGATCGCCCACAGCAGGTGAAGTAACCGCAGCTTCCAGCGCCTCCACAGTTGCATAGGCTTCGCCCTTGATGGTATAGCCAGGCCCCTGCGGCCCGCGCTCCGTCTGGATGGCCAGATGCAGCGCGCCGCTCTCCGGGTCCCGCGTCACCGACGCCTCCACGCCTGCGCCGTACTCCACGACGCTTTCGCTGATCGTCATCCCCTCGATGCTCTCCGCCGCCGCATTCGCCCGGCCAGCCGCCGTATCCGCCTCCCCGGCGCTGGCCTGCGCGCCCTGCGCAGCTTCGTCCGCCAGCGCGGCTTTCGCCTCGGCCTCCTGTGCCGCCTGCGTGGCCGCTGCCGCGCTGGCCTGCGCGCCCTGCGTAGCCTGCTCGCTGGCTTCGATAGCCGCATCCACCAGGGCAGCCGCCGCGTTGGCAGCGTCCGCCGCATCCGCCGCGCCGTCGATAGCGTCCTCAACTCGCTGGGCCGCGGCATTGGCCGTGGCTGCGGCCTGGTTGGCCGCGTCCGTTGCATCGTCCGCATCCCCGGCAGCCAGGATGGCGTCGGCTGCTGCGTCGTCTGCCGCGCTGGCCGATTTATAGGCTTTGTCTGCGGCGCTTCGGGCAGCGGCGGCCTGGGCCTCGGCGTTCTCCGTCGCAGTCTTGGCGTCAGCAATCGCCTTTTTCAGCGCTTCAACCTGCGCCAACAGCTCCGCAATGGACGGAATTTTATGCTCGTTGTCTACGATGCTGTCGGATAGCAGCCGCCTAACCGGAAGGATAATGGCCGCCAGCGTGAGCGTCAGGCCATCCGTTTCAATCTGCATCACGGCCCGCATGTCGCCCTCCACGGCGTAGCAGGACGCATTCAGCGTTACGCTGGCGATGTGGCCGTCAAGGCTTCCTTCAACGGGCACCATGTAATCGTCCGACCGGATGAAATAGCCTGTCACCGTTCCTCTGATCGTTGCGGGCTTTCCGCCGATCCGAATGGCAACGCGCCAGGTGTGTGCATTCTCATCGCCCTGTACAAGCAGCGCGTCGGGCCACACCTGCGGGTCCTGTGCACCGCGCGTCAGGTCGACAGATTGTTCAATACTCCAGTTGATCGCCAAAATTTCGCCCCCTTAATAATCGCCGCCGCCAACACTTTGAATGAATGCCTGCACAAACAAGCTGGCCTCGATGCGGGTCAGTCCGTTGGGTACGAGCTCGATTTCATGCCATGTGCCGCGCATGATCTTGCCGTTCTCATCCTTGGCCAAGTAGGCCACGATGTCCATTTCATCGTCAGTGCTGGCGGGCACGGCGCTGCCGTCTACTTTCAGGGTAACGCCAGTTGCCGTAGCGCCTTCATAAATACCATGCAAGATTTCGTGAGTATGATTGCCAAGCGTCAATCCATGTTGATGCGCCGGAATACTTACGGAATGGGTATGGGCTTCCGTTTCAAACACATGGCTGTGCGCTGGAATGTCAATGGAAATGGCCGGTATCGTATACGCTACAACGACATTATGGTAATGCCCATACCTGTGCACATGCGGCATGGTGTGGGTGTGTGCGGAAACGCTGTGCGAATGTGCATAGGTCGTATGGTAATGCCGCCCGCCACTTCCCGTGGTCCCACTGATGCTGATGGTTTTGGCAGAATAATTGTTCACGCCGCCCGTGTTGTCACCGGGTTCAAAACTGGAATAAGTGGAATGACTATGTCCCCACGAGAGGGAATCACTGCCCGAAAAGCTGTGCGTGTGGCTATCTGCATACTCCACCACCACCTGCGTGCTTCCGCTCTGCCCTCCACCGGCGGCGCTTGTTTCAGAGCCGACCGACACGCCGTCCGTCCCCAGCGCGCCGCCCGTGCAGCCGCTCGGATAACCCGCCTCTGAAATGACCCCGCCTGTCGCAGCCGTCGTGCTCATGATCGTCTGTTCCTTGGTCACGGTCTGCGCGCCGCCGGAGTCGCTGGTTCGCTCGCTGGCACCGCCTGCGCTACTGGTCTGTGTGCTCGCGCCGTCGCTCTGCGTCGTGGTCACGGTCGCTCCGCCTGCCTCCGCGCCTGTTTCGTAGGCCCGAAAAGGTTCAAGCGTCCAGCTCAAAAGCATTTGGTTAATACGCACGCAGCTGCTTGGTACGAAAACGCGCATTTTGGCAGGGTGGCTCACGTCTGCATTATCAGCAAATTGTTGACTATACAGGTTGGTAGCTCCTTGACTGTATAGTTCACTGATGCCCATTCGGTCAGCCAGGGTGTTTATGCTCTCTGCCGCATCGCGCGGTGCGTTGGCAATGGTGATTTCGATGTCTCCCGGCCTGCCGCGCGCGTCGCTTTTGGCGATTGACACAATGCGCGCGGAAAAGTCAACGCCGTGCTCCCCGTCCATCACGCGCACCAGCTTGCCGGGCATGAAATTGTCCCATTCCTGCCCGGTTATGCGCGTCAGGTCGATGGCCGAGGCGGTGTAGCTGATGTATGGATTCTTATAGCGGTCCAGCACGGCCTGCCCGCGCGCTTTCAGCGTCGCCGCGTCCTCGATGCGCGTGTCGGCAAAAACGCTGCTTTTTACACCCCATATGGCGATGGTGTCGGCGTCGATGTAGGGGAGGCCGCCATTCACGTCGCGGATCGTCAGCTGGTTCACGCCCTCGCCGTAGCCCAGCAGATACAGGCGCGTCACCAGTGTGGAGGCGTCCATGGTCTTTTCAATTCCAACCATGTTGCGCATGTAGTGGATACCGCATCCGGGGGTCGCATCCGCGTGCCGCAGGTTTACTGTCCACGGAACGGCGCTTGTGTCGAAGTCCCATGTGTAATCTTCTGTCAGCACGTTCCCAAGGGACAGCAGCGCCGACAGCAGCGTTGCATTTTCAAACTTGTAGGCAAACTGGTCGCTAAACTCGCATACCCCAAGCGTCCAGCGCCGCACGGTTTGACGGTCCAGAATATACGCGATGACCTGCGCCGTGGGCACGCCCGTCCCGCCGATCTCATGGTACCCAAAAAGCACGTCATCCAGCAGCGTGGCCATGACGTGCTCCAGACTGTAGGTTTTCCTGCCGCCCTCTGCGGTTTCCTCGCTGCTGGGCATGCCTACAATGCGGTAGAGGCCCGTTTTCCGTGTCTCATCCGGCAGCCGCACCATATTGTGCGCCTGGCATAGCGCATTTTTCGCCTCGCCCGACGGCAGGGAAAAAGAAGCGGTCCACAGGTCGTTGTGCGTGAGCGTGTAGGCGATTTCGTCGGCATTTTCCAATACGCCCAGCAGCTTGCCGCTTTGGTCATAAACCGTCACGTACTCCATCGGCGTCAGCCTCCCCTGCGGGCACATCCGGCGCAATCGCTTCCGGTCCCTCGCGCATGATCTCTACCATGGCGTACAGCTCGTCGCCCTGCCTGCGCGCCTGTCCTGCGAGCTGGACCACGGCGCACATGTCATACATGCGCCAGGCGCATGTCTCGATGCACTTTCCGCGGCGCATGGGGCAGTATCGTCCCGTTTTCATCATATCCACCTCCCTCTGGCTCTGGCCGTGACCGTCGCGCCCTTTGTCCCGCTGCCGTAGGCCAAGGCCACGCTGATCGTCTGCACACCCCTCGCGGCTGCAAGAAGATCGAAGCGCGAGGCGAAGGGCAGCGCGCTTTCGCCCGATGAAAAGACCGCCCCGATGGGCGGCTCCATGTTGATTTGCAGGGCCTTGCCCTGGCCCATGCTCATACCGGAAAATACGGCTTGCTTGCCGCTGGCCGTCACCGCCACGCCGGTGATAGGCGCGGTGCCCGTATTTTCAACGGTTACAGCCAGCGGCGCGTCCAGCCCCGTATCCAGCGTCAGCGCCAGCTCTGCGCTTTCGTCCGTCACGTTCGCAGATACCTTGCTCTCGCGCACGGCGTAGGCATAGGGCTGCGCCTCAAACGCCAGGTCAATGCCGCCGCCGATCCAGCCGGAGAAACCCCATTTCATGGCCTGATCCACGCTGGCCACATAAAATCGGTCTGGTTCGTAGTCAAAAATCAGCCGCTTGCGTCCATTGGTCAGCCATGCCGCCATGCGCCGCAGCCGTTCCTGCGCCGCCGCCTGGGTGGGCGGTTCGGACAGAAAGTACAGGCTGCCGCTGAAAGATAGCGTTTCCGGCAGGTCGCCGGGCATAGCGACGCTGCCGGGCATTCCGCTGATCTCGTACTCGTTGCGGCGGATGGCAGGCGTTACAGGATGACCGCTCTTTTCCACGTAGATCGCCCCAAAGTCCCGCAGACAGTGCAGCCCGCCAAAGGAAAAGTTGATCTCGTTCAGTCTCATGTGTTCACCTCATCACGCCAGCACCATGCGCGCGGCCCGTCCGGTCACGGTTCGGCCTGCCCGTTGATAGGTGGCACGGCTCACAGACGGCTCCAACGTTTCAGCCATCCGCTTGCCGTTAACGTCAAGCACCGCCTTGCCCAGTCCGGCGCGGCGGTTTGCCTCGGCAACAGCCTCGCCCAGCCGCTCATAATCAATCTGCGGTTGCGACAGGGCAGGGAAGGAAGCGGCCCCCGCAGCGGTTTCACTCGCCGCTATTTCGCTTAGCATTCGGGCACTGCGGCTCACATCCTGAATGCTTTGTTCGATACCACCCGCGAAGCCTGCACCATACTGCATGCCGATGGCCTCCATCTTGTGACTGGGGCTTCGGATGTCCAGCTCTTGCTTGGCGGCATTATAGGCCGCCTGGGCGGCAGCCCGTGCGGCGCTCTGGATGCTCCCTGAACCGTTTCGGATGCCGCGTGCCATGCCTTGGGCGATTGCATTGCCAATGGCTTCAAACCTGCTGCCGCCGCTGCCCACGGCGCTCCACAGCGCGGAAAGCGCGCCGCTTCCAATACTTTGGGCCGCGCTGGATACCTGGCTTTGCTGCCCGCTGATTCCTGCGCGGATACTCTGCACAAATGCGCTGCCAATGGACTGCCCCTTGCTCTGGGATAGCTCGGCCTTTACCGCATCATGCGCCGCTTTGGCTGCCTGCGTGGTGGTGGTCATAAGGCCCGGCCTTGCGATCTGCACGGCCTGCTTGATGCCGCCCATGAAGTCTTTGCCGATCTTGCCGCCCGCCTCGTCGGTAAGGATCGCCGCTGCGGCCTCGTCCGCTGCGCTGGCCACGGCTTCCACGGCGGCGTTCACGGTTTCGCTGCTGCCCGTGATACCGGTGGCCATTTCGGTCACGGCGGCCTCATAGGCTGCATTGGCCACCCCGGTGATAGCCGTTTTTACAGCTTCGGTGTTTTGCGTGTTATTGGTTATGCCGTCCGCGATGGCCCTGCACACCGCCGCACCGATGGCCTCAAACTTCTTCGCGCTGTCCCCGCCCGATCCCAGGAACCCGGTAGCCTCTACGCCAAAGGCAGCGTTCAGCGCGCCAGTCACCGCGTTCGCTACAACGGCTGCGCCGCCCGCGAAGGTTTCGGCAGTAGCTTCCGAAAGCCCATCCGATATGCCTTTGGCAATGCCTTCGCCCATGGGCTTAGTCTTGGTACTGCTGCCTTCGGCAACACCAAGCTCGGTTTTGAAGGTATCCAGCACAGCTTGCGAAGCGTTTTTAACGGCGGTTTTTACGTCTTCTTCGCTGCCGGTGATGCCATCTTTCATCCCGGTCATGATGTCCTGCCCGGCGGTTTTGGCTTCTTTGCTTTCCTCGCTCTCGCTGCCAAAACCAAAAATGGACTTGATGGCGTCCCATATCTTCCCGAAGATCTTCTTTACGGTTTCACATACCGCGTCTACGGCCTCGCTAAAACCCAGCAGCAGACCGTCGAGAATCAGGCCGCCCGCTTCCTTGGCCACTGTCGATGGGCTATTGATGCCGAAGACTTCTTTCACAGCGTCCCAGATACTGGAGAATACGCCCTTGATACTCTCCAGCAGCGCCGTAACCGCGGCACTCAACCCGTCCACAAGCCCTTGAATCAGATTGGTGCCAAGCGTAAGCCAGTCGATTTCGCCCAGCGCGCCGGTGATGGCAGCAATAACCTCCGGCATCTTTTCCACCAGCGTGGGAATGGCCTCACCAATGCCGGTGATGATAGTGGTCAAAATGCTGGTTCCCGCGGCCAGAATATCCGGCAACGCTTCGGTGATGGCCGTGATGATCGTGGTGATGATTTCCGGCAACTTTTCGGCCAGCGTAGGAATGGCGTCCATGATACCGGAGATAATGCTGGTGAGTATGGAGGTACCCTGCGCCAGCAGATCGGGCAGGGCATCGGTAATGGCCGTGGTAATCGTGGTGATGATTTGCGGCAGCATATCGACCAGCGTGGGGATTGTGTCCGTGATGCCGGTGATGATACTGTTTAGAATACTTGCACCCTGTTCCAGCAGGATGGGCAATGCCGTGGTAATCGCATCGGTGATGGTTGTGATGATCTGCGGCAGTGCTTCCACCAGCACCGGCAGCGTGCCGGTTATGCCATCCACGATGCCTTGCAGCAGCCCGCCAGCAGATTCCAGCAACGTTGGCAGGTTCTCGGCCAGGCCGGTCACGATTTCCGCCACCATGCTGGCCGCAGCGGGCAGCAGCGTCGGCAATGCTTCCGCGATTCCATCTGCCAACCCCGTGACAAGCGATGTGGCGGCTGTAAACAGGCCGCTGGCGTTCCCCACCAGGAAGGACGCCACGTTGGTCACGATGCTGGATGCAAGAGCCGCCAGCGGATCAATGTTTCCGGTGATCGCATCCACAATGCTTTGCAAAAGTCCCATGGCGGCAGGGAGAATTGCATCCACGAACGCGGGCAGCGCTTCCGTGATAACTCGCACGGCGGAATCGAGCATGTCGGTGATGATGTCCGTGTTCTCGGTGAAAAGCGTGTCGATGGTCGCCACACCTTCCATCATGGCGCTGGCTATCGCTTCACCAATGACGCGCACGTCCTCCGGCTGAAAGCCATCGGCAAGCGCTGTGTCGATGGTGGACAGCGTGCCGACGATCAGACTTTGCATATTGTTCGCCAGTGGCAGAAATTCGCTTTGAATCTTGCGCTTTACGCCTTCCAAAGCGCTGGCGGCATCGTTGTACTTGACCTCGTTGATCTGGCCCAGCGCGTCGGCGGACAGGTCGCCGCCTTCCGCAATGCTGGCAAGGATAGGCAGCGCACCCTCGCCCAGGTCTTCAAACTGTGTGCCGAACAGTGAAACGGCCAGCTGATTGCGTTTGAGCGGGTCTTCCACCTTTTGCAGCGCCTGCACCACCTGCAAAAACGCTGCGCGCGCCTGCGGCCCGCCTTCGCTGATTTCTGCGCTGACGTAGGACGCCCTTAGACCAAGTTCCTCAAAGGCTTCTTTCGTGGTGTCGCTGCCGTCAATGGCCCGGATGGAAAACTCTTTAACCGCGTCGCCTACTTTGTCGATCTGGAAAACGCCGTTTTCCGCGCCACTGATGAGCGTGGTCATCATGTCCTCGGCGCTAAGGCCCATTTCCGCGTATTTCGGCGCGTACTCGCTAAGCACGTCCAGCAGGTCGCCGTTCTGGTTTGCGCCCCGCTGCGCGCCCTGTGCGATGAGGTTATAGGCGGTTTCGGCGTCGATCCCGAATTTCTGCATCAGGGCCGATGCGGTCCGGCTGCTTTCGGCAATGTCCATGCCAAAGGTATCCCGCAGCAAATAGCCGTTTTCCGTCGCCTTTTTCAACTCGTCGCCCATCAAGCCGGTGTTGACTTTGGTGGTGGCAAGGGCGTCGTTTACATCAGCAATATTGTCGCCGAAGTTGTTTTTATACACTTCCTGCGCGATGTCGCCCAGCTCGGTCAGCTCGTCGCCGGTCGCGCCGGTCTGCGCGGAAAGCTGGTTGGCAGCCTGCCGGTAATCCGTGCCAAGCTGCACGATTTGCTTGGCCCCTTCCAGCGCGGCAGCAGATAGGGCGGCAACGGCTGCCGCCGCTGCGGTCAGGCCCGCCACCATGGCCCCCTTGGCGATTTCGCCAGCGCTTTCCATGGCATTACCCAATGTGTCAGTGCTGTCGGCCAGCGCGCTCATCTGTCGGTCATTTTCGGCGATTTCATTTCCCACCTGATTCATCGCGTTGACCGCGCGATTTAGCGCTATTTGCAGATTCTCCGCTTGCTTGCTGTTTTCGCCATACTCGGCTTTGGCCTTGTTGAGCTGTTCGGCAATCAGCTTGACCTTTTGGGAGTGGGCTTCATAGATGCTGTTCAGGCTACCCGCCTTGGACTTCATCGCATCCATGCTGTCGGCCTGATCGCCGAAGGCGCTGGATGTCGCCGCCATATCGGTGTTCAGCACGGTCAGCTGCCGCCCGATGTCCTGCAACGCTTTCTTATACTCTTTGTCGCCCAGGACGCTTACTTTTGTGCTGATGCCTTCGCTGTCCATGATCTCACCTCCCGGAAAAAAGAAAAGCGCCCGCGCAGACGCTTTTACCGAGGAAGGCGCGCCAGGCGCTGTCCGTTCGGTGCTGCGGTGGGTGCTTGTTGTGATGTGCTTTGCTGCCTTCCGCCATCAGTGGCAGGGGCACGGCGCGATGCCTTCGCGCAGGCGTACAGCGCCATGACGGCACGGGGGCTGCTGTCCCAGAAGTCCGCTGCACTCATGCCGCAATCAAGGGCACGAAAATACAGCCACGCCCATGGAAAGCCGTCCCCGTTGGCGCTCGTTAAGGGTTTTCGGCTTCGTCTTTCGCCTCATCCGCCTTGGGCAGGGAGTCCACAACCCCTTTGAGGATGATGTCGCGGATGCCGTCAATGCTGTCCAGTTTGAACGCGGCGTCAAATTCATCCCAGCTCATGGACGTGCCGCCCGCGATCAGCGCGCCGTAAAGCATCGCCATGACGGCTTTATACTTGAATTTGGTCAACGCGGCCAGAATGTCCGCATAGCCCACGTCCTGGCCATACTGCTGCTCATAGACGTCTTCGGCGACACGGGCTGCCATGTTGGTAAACGCCAGCTTGTACCGCGTTCCATTCAGGGTGATGTGGGTGATGGGCGCGCTCACGTCCCGCCCCCGCTGGTTGTTCATCGTCTCCATGCCTGTCCTCCGTTTTTATGGCCGTTTTCGTTTTGGAATCAGTTGGGTTCAGGGGAATGGCGCGAGCCATTCCCCTGAACCGATTTACGGTCCACCAACCGCAGGGGTTTCCTCATAAACGGTTGTGAACCAGCCAGTTTCGACGCCCTCGCCGATGTCTTCGGATGCGGTTTCTACCGTGGCAGCCAGTGCGTCGTCGTTCATTCTCCGAACGAATACGCCTTCAATCGTCGGGGTCTGGTATTCGATGGCGTTGGACTCGGTCTTGGCGCTCTTGGTGATCTCGCTGAAAGTGCCCTTGTACAGCCACCACAGCTCTTTGCTACCGTCGTCCAGCGTACAGGCAAAGCCCAGAGCCACGTTGGGCGGAATGTTTCCGCCCTTGATGATCTGCACACCGTTGCCGTCCACCTTGCGCCCAAGCAGTTCGCTTTTTACCGCATAGGGAACCTTGTCCACGTGCAGGCTTACGGTATAGGTGTCAATGCGCTTCTGGTTGCGCACGGTGGCGTTGCTGGCTTGCAGTTTTCCCTCGCGGTAGGTCGGGGTGATCGTCACTTCAATGGACTTGGCCAGCACCTTGGGATCGTCGTAAACCGGGGCGGCGCTGCTGGTATCCTCGGTGGTCATCGGGGCATAGTACAGGTCGAGAATACCGGTAAAATAACCTTCCATGTTGATTCCTCCTATTCTGTGAATGGCTGCGCCCATTCGCAGGTTGCTGTGATATGGTGATAGCGGGTTTCATCTTCGTACAGGTCAGGGCCGCAGTTGTACACCCGCACGCCAGCGGCACGCAGCAGCTGAATGGCCTGCCGGATGATGGCTTTGCATGTGCCGTCTTCGCACCTGGAAAACACATGTACCTGCACTGTGTGCAGTATGCGCCGTGGGGTATTGCTGGCATGCTGGGTATAGCTCTCCAGCACCTCGTTGAATGTTACGTAGGTTTCGTTACTGCCGCCAGCGGGTGACTTGCTTACCGGGCAGGGCAGGGCGGATAGCGCGCCTTGAAAAACCTCGTCGTATTCCATGCGGCTAATCTCCTATCCGTTTGTCGATTTCACGCTGCATGGCTTCCAGCGCCTTGCCTTCGTTGGCCCGCACCGTTGGGTGGAACCATCCAAGGCCGGGCTTTTGCTTGTCGCCATAGCTGCGACCGTATTCCAGCACGTTGCCGATCTTCGCCAGCGGCTCCCCCGTATCCGGGTGGTTTCCCACAGGCTTGACCTCGCAAGAATAGCCGTCAGCCGCGCTGTACTTGACTGTGCCCGGCTTGATGCTGTCCCGCAGCGCGCCGGTGTTTACCGGGGCTTTTTCTTTCAGCGCCTCCGCTATTACCTTACCGCCCGCTTTCACGGCACTTTTAACTGCGGCTTCGCTGGCTGCGGCGGCTCGTTGGAATTTGGCTATGGTAGCCTCCACGCCTTTCACTTCAAAGGGCATGCATCATACCCCCTCGCCGCGTATTTCGCGGGCCTTGACGTGCAAAAAATCCCGCTTGTAGCCAAGATGGTTGATTTGCTCGATGTGATAGACCCGGCCATCGTGTATGATTCGGCATTCTTTGTCGATGCTGTCAAGCCATCGGACGCCGAAGGTCACAACATCCTGCGCCTGGTAAGCCTGTGCGGCGAAGAAGTCGCGTCCGCTCACATCGGTAATCTTGGCCATGCAGGTTATAACGGGCAGCCATTTGGTGCGCCGGTTGCCGCTTTTATCCGTGCTGTACTTCGGGCGTTCAATGGTGATTTGATGTTTCAGGTCGCCAGCTTTCATGTGCCGCCCGTCGCCTCCGATCTCTTGGGCCGCAGCTGATGCACGCTGTGGACGATGTACGGCGGCACATTTGCTTCGGCACCGCCTGCCCCGCGGTTGTCGTACATCCATGCGGCCAGGTTGCACACCCAAAAATCATACAGGTCGTCATTCTCGCGCGGGGGGACCTTTGCACGCTCATACCATTGCACGGCAGCATTCAGGCACAGACTTAACACCTGTTCATCGGTTTCCGGCGGAACGCCAGCAAAGCGCCGCACCATGTCCATGCTTGGCATGTTGCGTGCCTCCTTACTTGCTCGCCATCAACGCCACCGGAACGCCCTGCTCGGCAGCTCTCGACAGCTGTTCGATGATGAACTGTACCACGGCTTCGCCTACTTCGGACCGGTTGGCGTCGGTGATTGCCGTGGCATCCAGCGTGTCCACGTTGATGCTCAACCCTTTTTCGGGACGGATATGGCAGGATGCGCTCACGACCTGCACGCGCTGGCCATCCTCACGGGTCACGCTGATGTTGGCCATGGTTTGCTGGCTGTCGTTTCTGATGATTGCCATGGGTTTCACCTCTTTCTACGGGTAGCGGGGGCAGCCGGTGGACCGCCCCCGCATGTCATCAGGTTGTGGCGGTGAAGATTTCACGGAACACAGCAGCGGCGGTATCAAACACGCTCACGCACATTCTGCTGATACCGCGCACTTCAATGCTGTTAGTGCGGAACGCTTCGCCGCCCACGTCGGTAGACGTGACCTCCAGATACTGCCGCTGGAACAGCGTCGCATACTGTGTGAAATCACCCACATAGATGGGGAAATAATCGCCCTTGGTCGCTCCGCTGGTAGAGTCGGTACGGCTGGGCAGCAAGCTGTTGGCTACCATCTTCACGCGGCGGCCTTTGAACAGCATCGCGGTGGCGCTGGTGGGATCGGGCTGGAGCATGGGCCTGCCGTGCTCATCCTTCTGCTGATCGAGGAAGTCAAAGCCGTCCTGATTGGTCAAAATAACCGCGTTCAGGCTGATGTCGGGGTCGAGTCCCTTATTCAGCACAGCTTTGATGGCTGCGATGGGATCAGCGGTAGATGCGATGTTCACGGGGGTCAAGGCATCCATCTTGGCCTTCAAGAGCTTGTTTTCCGTGAGCACCTGCTTTTTGGCGAACCAACGCCCCAGATAGCTGAACAGGTTAGCTACTTCGTCGTTGGCCAATTCGTTGGAGACGGGTACGATCAGGCCATAGGTGGTCATGGAAAAGGTTACTTTGGTAAATGCCGGCTTGTCATTCATCGCAATGCCGCCCGCGGGGACCTCGCTGGTCAATGCCGTCATACCCTCCGTCGGGGCGTTATCCATTACGCGCCAACCACTGTTGGCGCTGGTAGTCTCCACATTGAACAAGTCGGCCAGGGGGGACATGGCGCGCCGACGTTCGAGGATGGTATTATCGATGTCCTCCGGTACCAGGAAGCCGCCGTCTTCACCTGCGGGATCGCCGCCCGCAATGGTCATGGCGTCATAAAGCACCTTGTGCTTTTCACTTTGCATGGGACGGCCCGGACGCGCGCCGCTGCGGACTGCGTCTGCAAAGGCGCGGGCGTATTCGTTGCTTTTCAGCATCGGGCGTAGGCTGCTGTCCTGGTCATGTGTACCGCTCTGGCCGTTCATGGACAGGCCGCTTGCCTCGCCGTCATGCTGCGCGTTGTAGGCGCTCTGCAAGGCGGCCATGCGCGCGTTCATGTCGTTAAGCGCGTCGCGCTGCTGGGTCAGGGTGGCGGTGGGCGTTTTGGGGTCGGCGGCAGCGGCAGCAAGGGTCGCTGCCGCTGCGCGAATCTGGCCGCCCAGCTCGCGGATGTTGTTCTGCATCTCGGTCAAGGTCATGGTGTTGTGCCTCCTTTTTTATTAGGTTTCAGGGTAGAGTGTCATAAAAAAAGCAGCTCGCTGCGCTATTTCGCCGCGCAGGGCTGCATCGGTATCCGGGGGCTTCCCAGCGGGCGGGATGGCATGGGCGCGTATCTGGTTAAGCACGGCGCGCGGGCCGTAGCTCTTGCCCTGCATCATGTGGCTTTCCAGCGCCTTGGCCGCGTCAGGCGGCGCGGCTTGCTCGTATAGGATGCCGTCCGCAAACCCTTCATCAACGCAGCGTTGTGCGTTCATGTAGGTTTCCGCTTCCAGCATGGCGGCAATCTCGTCCCGGCCTTTGCCGGTCTTTGCTGTATAGGCCGCGATGAGGCCCTCGCCGATCTCGCGCAGCACGTCGGCCTGGTGCTCAAATTCACGGGCGTTTCCCGCGGCGTAGGTCCACGGGTCGTGAATCATCATGTAGGCCACGGGCGACATGAGCACCTCGTCGCCCGCCATGGCAACCACGCTCGCCGCACTGGCAGCAATGCCCGTAACCTTCACGGTGATTTTGCCCTTATGTTCGCGCAGTGCGGTGTACATTTCCGCACCTGCGAACACATCGCCGCCCGGCGAGTTGATGTAGACCGTTACGTCCCCGCATTGTGCAAGACGCTGACGGAATCGCCTGGCTACGACCTGCCCGCTCGGCCCAAACCAGTCTACGTCGGACACAATCTCGCCGTCGATATGCAGTTCGTCCGCTCCGCTCTGTTCATTTCTGATGAAATTATAAAAGCTCATTCGCTGTCCGTTCCTTTCTCTGCTGTCTTGCCGGACAGCAGCAATTCAGGGGTTTTGATGGCGATGCGCAGCGGCAGCAGATCGCGGCTGGCCATCAGCTCTCCGCCGTTGTCATCGGGCGGCAGGCCCTCGCGCTCGCGTACTTCGTTGGGCTGCATCCAGCCACCGCGGATAGCCTTTTGGTATTTATCGGCCATAGTGGCAGTATCTGCGCGGGCCAGTGCATCCACATCAAAGCGAAAACGATAGCCAGCAGCGTAGTCGGCGAGCGTTAGCAGCTTGCGGTTTAATTCCTGTTCCCACTGCGCCACTATCGGCATGATGGTCAGCTGCAAAAATTCCTGCATCTGCTGCTCTGCCGTTGAAAAGCTGGTATCGGAGTAGTCGCCCAGCAGATGGGGAGGAATGTTGTACACCGTTGCCACACGGTTGCGCATGATGCGTTCCACGTCAAGCACCTGCGCGCTGATGGGGCTTTGACTGAATGGCGTGGCCGTCAGCCCGCCTTCGAGAATGACTATGCGCTGGCCGCTGCGCTCGTAGGCGTCCAGAAAGTCGTCAATGACTTCAGCCTTGGCGGCGTCGTCAAGGCCGGTATTGGGCACCGTAAGAAAAACGCCCTGATTCACGCCTTCCAGCTGCGTTAGACTAAACTCTTTCACCTGCTTGTCATAGTCCAGCGTGCCCGCCAGCACGTCAATGGGGCGGATGCCAAGCTCTCCGTTGGCGCTCATGTGCCGCACATTGATGATCTGGCAGCCGGGTACGGGATATGGCTTGCCATCATCCAGCTGCACCACATACCAGACTTCGCGGGTTTCCGGATGCCGCTGTGGCCTAACGCGCGACGGGTCGAGGATGTCCAGTCGCTTAACCGCACCCAGCCGGTCCGGCACGATCAGGGCGTAGGCATTACCCTCGGTATTGCGGAAAGCCTCCATCGTCTGCAAAAATCCGAACGGCGTAAAGTTATCATTGGGAGCGAAAGCTACCAGCCGTTCAAGCGGGTGGCCGATCTGCCGTTCATAGCCTTTATACAGGTGCAGCGGCATGCTGGCTACCGTGTTGGCAATGCGGCTGACAGCAGCATAGATGGCTTCATTTCCGCGCATCGTGTTGTCGGCCCGCACACGGTGGACAGAAAGCCAGCGTCCGCTTGCCCTCGGTTTATCGGGCTTGTCTCGCGCCCTCACCTGATTCCTGGGTTTCTTTTTGAATGGCCACATAGGACGAATCCTCCTTCCAGTATCAACGCCTTCGGCTGCTAAGGCTGACAACCCGCACCGCGGGCGCGCGGCGAATCTCGCCAGCCGGGTTTTTCTCCATGTTGATGGCGTGGGCGTCCAGCCATGCCATGAAGCCATCAATCTTGCGGAATTTGTTGCGCTTGCTGGGCATCCAGTTCTGCTTATCGGCGTGTCTGCGTTCGCCGCTGATACGCACGTTGTCTGTGTACCATCTTAGCATCGGGTCGCTGTTGCTCACCACGCGCCCGCCTAGCAGCAGCTCTTTGATGTCCTTCATTGGGTCATTGAGCGTCAAAGGGCCTTGCCTTACGATCTGGCAGGCAAAGCCCTTGTTTTCAAGCATCTGGCGCAGGCGGGTCGCGTTGGCCGGGTCGTAGCCGATGGTCACAATCTCATATTTTTTGTCCTGTTCGCAGAACCAGCTGTAGACGTCCTCCTGCTGGATATATTCACCGTCCACTATGGTCAAATAGCCTTTCATAGCCAGGCCATAGTAGTCAATCTTCTCTTGGTCAAGCTCCACCTTCCGGCGCGGCACCCAGCTGTGCAGAAGGACGAACACACGCCCGTCGTCAAGCGGAAATTCCAGCGCCGCCGCAGTGAAATCCTCGCGGCTGGACAGGTCAAAGCCGCCGTAGCAGCGGCGACCCAGCAGGGCTTCTTCTTCCATGGTATCATCATTGCGGCCCAGCACCTCCGGCTGCACAAAGGCCATATCGTCGGCGTTCACCGTAACATTTAGCTGCTTGCAAATGAAGTCGGCACGCTGCGCAGGTATGTGCTTGTCTCTCTCCCATGTTTCGCGCAGGTCTTCAATTTTCAGCAGAACACCCAGCGACGGATTGGCCTTAATCCATGTGCTATCGTCTTCGGGGTCATCATGTTCATCTAGCTCTGCAATAAACGCAAACATGCGGTCGGCTACTTCCTCGGCTAGCTTGCCGCTCATGGCGTCGGTGAAAAGGTCGTAGAAATAGGCCAGCGGGCCGTCAATGACGTTGCCCATGGTCGTGATATAGATCACGAGGGGCTGCGTGCGCTTGACGATTTTGCGCTTGATGATGTTGATGAGCTTAAAATCCCGGTATTCGTGGATTTCGTCAAAAATCGCCATGTGTGGGTTCAGACCGTCCAGTCTGTGGCTATCACTCGACCTGTGCTTGATGCTCGCGCTCATGGCGTCATAATAAACGCCATCGCGCAGCGTGCGAAAACGCGGTGCAAGGAATCGGCTGGCTTTGATCTGGCTGTAGCACTCATTGAATACGATGCCCGCCTGTTCTTTGCTGTTTGCCAGCAGGTAGATGTCCGCACCGCGTTCGCCGTCTTTGCAGGCACCGTAGGTGGCATTGCCTGCCAGCATGGTACTCTTTCCGTTGCCGGTGCCCACTACAATCAGCCCCTCACGAAAGCGGCGCAGGCCGGTTTCTTTGCTCACCCATCCGTACAAGTTGCACTCGACAAAGCATTGCCACGGCATGAGCGTCATTTTATCATAATCGCCCTTGGTGGGCGTCAGAAAACGCTCGATGAAGTCCACGGGCCGGGCGGCCTTTTGTTCATCGAAGCGCCAAGGATATGCGGGGTCTTTTGCTCTCTCTAAATCGCGCAGGAAGCGGCGGCAGGCCAGCTTCACCTTTTTACACGCTACTGTGCGCCCGGCGTCAACGTCGTGGGCGTATTCGTAGCATCTGGATACGGGGGAAGGGGTGGGAGATTTAGAAGGTGGCAAACTCATCGTCAACCATGACGGGTGCGGCCTTTCTGCTGTTCGGCGTCAAACGCAATTCGGAGAGGTGCTTTCGCTGCTGCTCGGCGTAGGCCCGCACCTGCGCCACGCTCTTGTTCTCCTGCCAGTATTTCTGGCGGCCATTGCTGCGCTCGCTGCCGATGCCGCGTTCGTTGACGTCGGCAATAAGGGCTTGCTTGATCTGTTCGGCGCGGGCGATATCAGCCACCAACATCTGATCGGGGTCGGTCATGCCGCCCTCGCGCATTTCGCAGGCTTCACAAAGGGCGTCGTAAATCTTCACGGCGTTTTCTTCCGTGATGGTCTGCATGTGCATCGCTTTCAAGGCTTCATTCATGTATTTCCATCCTTTCAGACTTTAATGATGCGCATTTTTGTATGCCTTGGTTTAGCCTGCCGCCTGCCCTTTTCCGGGTGCCTTTTATTATGGCAGTCTTCACATAGGCTGCGAAGATTTTCCAAAGAAAGTGCAAGGTCTGGCCGTTCCTCAATGGACTGTAAATGGTGCACGATTGTGGCCCGGTTAGGCTTATTCCCATATCCAGCGCGGAATCTATCCATACAGTCGCAACACATGCCCGCGTCGCGCTCTAAGGCGGCAGCGCGCACCCTTTTCCATTCGCTACTATGGTAAAAGGGCTTGCTTTCCTTGAAACGGACCACGGCTGTGCCTCCATTCAAAAGCGCCTGCGCGGGCGCTTTTCGGGGTATAACAAAGGGACGGCCCGCTTTTGCGTCCGTCCCTTATTTGACAGCATGAATGATATCATACTTTTTGCGCTTCTGATACTATCCTCTGCGATCCTACCCCTATCATTTGCGCTCCTACCCCTATCATATCCCTATCCTACCCCTATCATTGCCGCTCCTTGTACCATGCGGGCAGGGCGGCAGCAACACTACTTTCCGGCAGGTTGCACAGCGTTCGTTCACCCTCTGCTTTGATCTTTCGGGTATAGCTTTCGGAGTACCCCAGGCGCTTGGCGATGGCTGGTACTTTGCCACCTTTCACATAGTATTGATGCAGCACTGCGCTTTCGTTTTCCGGCAGTACATCCAGCAGGACACAAGCCGCCGCTATCTCCACGCTTTGGGCCTGCTCGCGCAGCTTTAGGCGCTGTTCCAGTTCGGTCACAGCGGCCACGAAAGCGCCGATCTTGTCCTGCTCTGCGGTACTTCGACCGCCGCCGTTAGCATCCATGCGGGGCGAGATGCAGGTTATAGCCTCGCGCCTCCGCTCGATCTGCTGCCGGATGCGCCTTTTGTCTGTTTCGGCGCTGCGGCACCTGGCTAAGATGGTCAATGCGTTCATCCTGTGTCCTCCCTGCAAAAGCGCCTGCGCTGACGCTTTTACCTAAATTCTTCCGGCAGGTCATCGCCCGCCGGAGAGGTGCCACCAGTGTCCTGTCCGGTGCGCGCGCTTAAAAACTCCACTTCGTCGGCGGTCAGCTCCAATGTGGCCCGCACGATGCCGTCGCTGCCCGTGTAGGCACGCGCAGCCACGGGGCCGGTTACGCATACCTTGCGCCCCTTTGCCAAATACTTGGCACAGTTTTCACCCAGCGTGCGCCACGCTGTCACGCGGAAATAGTCGGCCTCCGGCTGTCCGCTTGCACGGGTGCGCCGGTTTACAGCTACGGTGAAGTTGCACACGCGGGTACCGTCCTGCGTCGTGCGCAGGTCCGGATCGCGGGTCAGATTGCCGATAATGATGTTTTTGTTCATACGGTGTCAGCCCTCCCTAAATGTTTTCGTTGGTTCCATTTACCGTAGCCCCTTAGCTTTGATAGCACGCATAGTCTTGTAGTCATCCCACATTTGCACCTGCTCCATAGCCACGCTGTACTCACAGCGGGGGAGTTCGCGCACACTATTGGTCCCAGTGGTTAGGCGCACCGCGCGCCGGATCGCGTTGGCCGCTGCTTTTTCGCATCCCTGTGCCCTGTAGGTTTCGCACAGCTCGGCGGCGCGTTGCCGGATGGCGTTGTTGATGGCGTTGGCCTGCGCAGGTGTCACCTTGGTCAGCAGCTTCACTTCGCGTTCCAGAGAGGCCATGCGCTCATTGGTGGCGCGTAGCATGTTGGCCATGCTGCGCATGATGTCGCCCATCTGCGCGAGGGTCGCCTGCACCTCTGCGGGCAGGGTCGAGGGGGTGCCGGGGTCAATCTGCATCAGCTCTCTGTTTTCCATGGTCATGCCTCCCCGCTGATGATGACCGTGGCCAGCGTGCGGCGCGCGCCTGCCACCCAAGCATCCACCATATCGACGTACTGGCACATTTGGGCGCGCTCGCTCTCACTGATCTGCGCAATACCTGGCCCAAGATGCGGCAGCACACCGGCGGCGCACACAAAAGACTGTACGGCTGCCGCTAGCTCCGCGGGGCCAAAGTTGGCAGCCTGCGTGCTCTCGCCGCGCGCGGCCTGTGCCCGCTGGTTGAGCAGTTCCTGCTGGGCTTGCTGCCGCAGCTCGGCTTGATGCTCTGCATAGTCCTCGGCCTCGGCCAGTTCATTGGTCAATCGGTCAATTTCGGCCTGCGCCTCCTGGCTGATTCCGGTGGCCGGGGTAGCCTGGGCGCGGGCTTGTTCCAGCTGTTCGCGTAAGGCGTCTATTTCCTCGGCAGCCTTTTCGACGTATTCTTCTGCAAGATTTTCCGCCAGCTTGGGAATATCTGCTTTCAGATTGCCCAATTCGCGCTCGGCTGCTGTTGCACGAGCGATGCTCTTGGCCTTTTCGGCGGCCAGTTGATCGGCGCGCTGCTTTTCTCGCTTCACGGCCTCTTGCAGTTCGCGCAGGCTCATGTCCTCGGTAACGGCTCTTTCGGCCATGGGTTCGCGTTCGGGTTCCGGCAGACTCAAGATGGTGGTGATCTTGCTGATGGGCAGGCGGGCAAGGCTGCTTCCGCTGCTCACGTTTCTGGCTGTCTGCATCAGCTTTTGCGCGGACCGCTCACTCATGCCGGTATTTTTCCTGACCCATGCCTCCCATTGGCCATGGGGCACCAGCCCGGCGTCTTTCGCTTCACACAGACAGCGGCCCACCTCGATAATGTTTTCATAAGCTCCCTGCATATGGGAGGCGATTCGGTACTCAATGACGGCCAGCGTGGCCAGCCCTTGCTGGCCGTGTTCGATGCAGGTTACTTTCATTTCTTCGTTTTGCATGTTCTAGGCTCTCCCTTCATCGTAGTGTAATGTTTGCACAGCTTAAACAGGCCGCAGCAGTAGCGCCTGTAATGCTCATTCCGGGGATCGCTGCCTGGGTATTCGTGTTTCGCACCGCTACACACGATATAGCTGCGGCCTCGGTAGCTGCTGCGATGCATGAAGTGCGGGCAGACGGCTCGCAGGCCATCCCGTGTACCGCTACGCACTAGCTGACGGCAGTTGCATGTTTCTCCGATTTCCAGCGGTCTGCCACAATAGTTACAGCACCTCATTTCGTTAGCAAATCGCTTCATGGTCTGACCTCCCTTCAAAAGCGCCCGGCGCAGGCGCTTTATATAAACTCGTCTGGTAAATCTGCATCGTCAACGGGCATACAGTCGTCCACTGGCGAGTAGTCCATGCGCAGCTGTTCCTGTGCTACTTTTGGGCCATCAATCAGGCGGCGCGGAATCCATAGCAGCCGTTGACTTTTCCCGTCTATGCATTTTGGTCGGGTGGCGCTGGTGGCTGTCATGGTTTCCGGCGTCAGCACGCCATCCTCCCTCATTTGCTTATAAAGCATTTTCAACGTCAGCGGAAAAGCCTGCCCCTGATCGTTGCACAGTTTGGCCACCGCTCTGTAGGCTACCTGCGGCATTAAATAGTAAAAATCAGCGTCCATATATCCAATCATGTCTTTGGGTGTGGCGCTGCCGCCCTCTCCCGGCGCTAACGTCAGATCGCGCACCGCTGCGCCCTTGCTTACCAGCAGCTCTCCGATATTGGCAAGAAAGATTTTGCTGGGCCGATCTTCTTTCATATCCTCCGACTGCCTGCGGCTATTGTCGGTAACGACCTGCCAGGCGTGGGCGCTCATTCTGATGCAATCGTCGGTCGTGATCGCCCCTACATCCCGAAGATAGCGAAGCATGCTGTCATATCCCAGCATCATGTGGGCGATAGCTTCCGCTGTGCGTCCGTGTTGGCCCTTTGTTTTCTCAATGGCGATAGCGCGGTTTCTTAAAAAATCTTCGTGTAGCAGGCTGGGCATTTCATCTATCTGTTTCAGCAGCCACATGATATAGCCCCTCATGCTTTTTTGCAGGTATCCTATGCGGGCTACTTCTTGCATCGAAGTCAGGGTTTCCGTGGCTGGCACGTCGTCGCGGCTCACGTTTACCACATAGAAGCGCGCCATACCGCTTTCACCGACACCTGGCGTATCTTCCCCGCTGATGATCGCCACACCACGCGGCGGCATGCTCTCTTGCAAAGTCAAATCGCTTTTCATTCGCCCTCGTTCTGCGCCGTCGCCAAAGGCACGGGCAAGGCTCTGCGCGGTGGCCTCCATCTTCTTGCGCTCCTGCAAGCTGGTCACGGGGTGGTAGTCGTCTACCACGATGGGCGCGTCTTTCAAAAGAAATGCCTTCTTTCGGATGAAGTTCGCTGTATCGTTGAAGGAAGCGGGCAGGCTTTTGCCTGTGAAGTTACCAAAGTGCGAAAGCGCAAGCGCCGCCGCCGTGCTCTTTCGGCTGCCCGTTCCACCCAGCAGGAATAGGGCATAGGCCGGGGCGATGCCCGTTTCGCTCAAAAACTCACGCAACGGCGCAAGAAAGATTGTGCCAAGTAGCGGAATACATACATGTTCTGCGATAACGCTGCTCATATCCAGCGTCATCATAGCGCCATCCAGAAAACTGATGGATTTGAAGCGTTCGTCACCGTTTCCATCCAGCCGGTACATGTCAAGTCCGCTGCCCAGCGATACCGTCACGCCCTCCGCACCCACAGCCCCGCCCTCGTACAGATAGGCCCACTTTCCGCCGATCTTGCGCCATCCGGTGTGCGTGTATTGTGTGATTCGCTCGCAGGTTTCCCGGCCCACCTCGCTGATCGCGTAGCGCAGCCGGTCTTTCACCGTGTTGCCGGGCGCGATGTTGGCTCGAAAGTCCCAGTTTTTTGTGACCCATCCCATGCTGTCAAACTGATCTGTTTTGACGTTCACGCGGGGCAGGGGAGCGCCGTCCATCGTCCAGCCGTCAAGGATGGTTTCCTGTGATATGTTCACGCCGTCGTCGCGCGTTACCACCGCACGGGGAAGCACCACGAAGTTGGCCAGAGGCTTGGGGCCGTCCTGCGTCTCCTGGCAGATGCGCCCGTTGTCCACGCAGTAGCCGTACACGCGGTTGTAATACTCGGCGGCAGCATCGCGCTGCGCCAGGGCGTCCCCGGTGAAGGGTTCGGCGGCCTGCATTGCCTGTTTGAGTGCTGCGTCGCCAGCCTTGCGGCCCAGCAGCTTGTACATATCCGTTACGTCGCCTTTGGGCGGCAGCTCGCTGCATACCTTCGCAAGCTCCACCATGCGCACGCTCTTGGCCAGCTTGTAGGTACTCTGCGCCACCTGCTTGGCATGGTTGCGGCCCACTTCGTCATTGTCGGGGATGATGTACAGGTCTGCGCCGGTCAGGCTTGTGCTATAATCGCCAGCCAGCCACTTACCTGCGCCCATGGGGTTGGTCGTGGCCGTGTAGCCCATCAGCTCCATGTTGTCGCAGTCTTTTTCGCCCTCGACAACAAAGACCGGTTTTCCTGCCTTGATCGCTGCCAGCACCTGCGGCAGCTTGTACAGCACAAGCCGCGCGCCTTCCTTCGTGTATTTGTAGCCGTCTGGCCTGCTGGGGTCTGGCTGGCGCAGGCTGAACGTTTTGCTGCCGTCCTCGCGCTGATAGCGGCAGGCTTCAAACAGCACCTTGCCGCTTTCATCTGTGTAGCTGTATGCGCAGACGAATTTGCCGCGAGGCTTCTTGCCTCCGCCTTTCTTGGCGGGCGGATCGGACGCAGGCTGCGGCACTTTTCCCACCGATGCGCTGGCCTCGCGGAAAAGGTCGCGCATTTTAAGCCCCATGGCCGTGACCACGGCCTCTGTGTCACAGCCCGCCTGGCATTTCAGTACAATGCCTTTTTCACCGTCCCGCACGCAAAGGCTGGCGGTTTTGTCGTCATGTGCCGGGCACCGGCACATATACTCACCGCTGCCGTTCGGCCCCGCCTCAACATGAAGACGGGACAGGAAATCGCGGATATCCATGCGCCCGCCTCCTTTATCTTGGCTTTGTTTGTGACTTCATGCGCGCTTCGATGGCTGCGCGCACTTCTTCCATGTTGAATAGAAATGCCTTCCCGGTTTTGTCGCAGGGAATCCATCCCTCCCGAACGGCCCTTCGGATAGCCGAAACGCTTAGCCCGGTTTCGTTGCTCACGGTCGTGATGTTCACGCCTTCCGGCCTTGCCAGAAGCGTTGCCACGGTGTCGATGTCCACTACTGTGCGCGTCCCCAGCATCATGTATGGGATTTCGCCGCTTTTCACGGCCCGGCGTAGCCTTGCTTCGCTGATATTTAACGATTCGGCTGCTTCCCGAATGGTCGCAAATTTCAAGGCCAGCCCTCCTTTTTAGATTTCAGCCACCGCTTTGTCGATGGCTGTTATGGTTTCTTCCATCACGCGGCGCAGCTCCACGGCCTTGTTGCGGATGGCTTCGGCGGCAAGTAGCTCGTCGCCGCTGATGCGTCCGTCGCGGGCAACAGCAGCAAACCGCAGGGCGATTTGCTGGGCGCTCTCGAAGGCCACGGCCCACCCAAGCGCAGCGCGGGCCAGCTCGCTGCTCTCTGCGCTTCCGAAGTCCGGCAGCAGCGGGCAGCAGGCACGGATGTGCGCCCCCTTTAAGTCAGGGTCGCCGTATGCCTCCACCATCTTCTGTACCACGTCGCACGGGGGAATGGTTCGGCCTGTTTCATAGTCTCCCAGCGCCTCCGCGCTGACAAAGATTTCGCAAGCAGTTCTCTCCCGGCTGGCGTAAAGCGGATCACGCTGCGCCGCCTGCATCCTGGCACGGTAGTAAATGTTATCGGATTTCATTCGCGTCCCTCCCAATCCTCACAACAAGTCGACTTGCCGTCCAAGTTGCGCAGGCAGTCGCCATACTTACGGCAGTCGTCGCAGCTGATGCGTCTCTGCTGGGCTTCATGGCGCGGTATGATCTGCACCGTGCAGCCATCCTCGCGCACCACACCCACAAGGCCAGGCACGCGGTGGATGGTTACATAGCGCGGGGCGATGTAATTCCCCTTGATGGCGTCGCGCACGGCAGCGGAGCACACGTCGGCGGTCAGGCCGCTGTGGGCCTCGTGGTCGCCCTCATCATAGAGGGCGTAAAAGTACACGTTGAGCAGTTCGGTGGTCATGCTGTCGCCTCCTCAATGTAGCCCGCCGCCTCCTCGATGCTGTCCATGGCGCTTTCAAGGTTGGAGATGGCCGTCTCGGCTTTTTCGCCGCGCTCACTCATCTGGATGCCTTCGGGCATGTTGTCGTAATACTCTTGTTCCTCATCCTTCAAGGTTTCCAGCTCATCGCGCAGGGTGTTGAGTTGTTCAAGGATCTCTTGCAGGCTCTTGCGTCGGGGATTGTTCATGTTGGAGCCTCTCTTTCTGCCTTTATTGGCTGATTTGATGAAAGAGCAATGCCTTTCAATCCCTTTCGATTCGCTTGGAGATTTGATAATCTTAGCGTATTGGTATAATACAATGAAAATATTGTAATGTCAATAGAAAATAACAAGAATACGAGAAAAGAGGAATAATAAACAAAGATAATTGACATCATGTTAAGATAAAACAAATAAAGAAAGGAATGATAAAGTGTTACCAGTAGGAGATAGATTACGTTACTTGCGTACTAGAATGGACATCAACCAAGCAGAAGCGGCTCAACGTCTAGGGATGCCTACTGCCACATACAGTAGCTATGAAAATGGTGTCAGCCCTAAACTCGAAACATTGGTCACACTCTCAACTTTTTATGGTGTATCCTCTGATTATCTGCTTGGACTGTCTAACGAAACAAAGCCTGCAAGTGGAGAATTAGGTATCTACATTGCCCAGCTTATGGATGCAGCAGGGGAAAGTGCTCCTACTTCATCTGAACTTGCAGCACTAATGAAAGAAGCAATACGTTACTATCGGCGAGGCGCACCGTGTGGAGACATCCCCATGCGGGCACTGCGTGGATTTGGGGAAGGGCTGCGATACACACTTAATGCTGCCATTGATGGAGATATCCCAGCTCTGATTGACAGGGCCAATGCGGCCACGGTTGCAGCACTCGAAGTAACGAAGATGCCCGCTGTATTCCTGGAAGGAAAAGCAACGGAGGTGCAGAAATGAAAAAGAAAGTCATCGCACTAATTCTAGTGGCGCTGGCCTGTGTAAGCATCTGGTTAGCTGTCAATGCTACACAAAACGCGGCACTTGCGTGGTGCTTCGTCTTGGTCTGCATTGTCCTGGCCGTGCTGATGTGGAAGGGGAAGAAACAGGCCCCAAAGGAACAGCCGCACGCCACTCCGGTATATTCCTTTGTCAACTTCAATTTGAGCGGCGTTACATATCCGAATGATGAGGGCGTAAGCCGCCAGGACTTAATACGCCGGATTGATAAAGCACAGCCGCCTTTTGAGAACAGCGGCTCGCTCGATGTCGATCTCAAGCCCATCAAGTTCAGGGGAGAGGATGCAATCGAATGCCGTGTGAATGGCTGTCAGATTGGATTTGTGCCAAAAGACATGGTGCCCGAAGTGCTGGCAGCCATAAAAAAGCCGGGTGCTACAATCTCCGGCTTTCAGGTGGTCGGCGGCGAGGATGGCTTAAACTATGGTGTCAGCATGGCTGTGCGCTTTGAAAAGTGACAGCACGAGGCTGTTTTCGCCATGCTTACACTTTATTGGTGAGCATTCTTACAGGAAATGCGGCCTGCTCACAGGGCCGGTGTAATGTGAAAAACCCTTGTTTTTGCAAGGGTTTTTCGTGCATCTTGGGGCGAATTACACTTTTACAGTAAAAAAACAACATACCCCCACTAGATTTATCTTTGGAGGCGCTGAAACATGGGAACGATTGAAAAGCGCGGGCGCAATTCGTGGCGTGTCGGTGTGCAGGTGCTCACGGATACCGGATGGCAGTGGATACGCGAAACAATCAAAATGCCGCCAGGCATGACGGAAGCCCGCCAGCGCAAAGAAGCAGAGAAAGCGCTTGCGCAGCTCACCGCTGATGCGAACGCCGGGCGCGTCAAGCCAAGCCAAAGCCCGCATACCGTCCGCAGCTTCGCGGCCATGTGGATGGAGCAGCACGTCCGGCCAAACTGCAAGCCCACCACCTGCAAGGATTATCAATTCTTCCTTGATTCACGTATATTGCCACTGATCGGGGACATCCAGCTCAAGAAGCTAACCCCTCTGATACTCACCAAGTGGATCAATGATGTACGCGCCAGCGGGCGCAAGCTCACGCGCCTGCCGGATGAACAGCTCAAAACGCCGCGCCGCCCCAGCGACATGGCGAAGATGGCCAGCCCGGAAAAGCAGGCAAAGCCACTTTCAGCCCGGACTGTGCAGCACTACTATGACACGCTGGACGCCATGCTTGACAAGGCTGTACAATGGGATATTCTGTCCCATAACCCCATGGATAAGGTGGACAGGCCGAAAGCCAAGAAAGCAAAGGCGCACTACTTAACGGAGGAACGCGCTGTAGAGCTGCTGCGGTGCCTGCGGCATGAGGAAAACATGTGCTACCGTGCGGCACTGCTTCTGGCGCTGCTCTGCGGCCTGCGCCTGGGCGAGGTGGGCGAGCTGCGGCTATCCGACGTGGACTGGAAGAACAACACCATTGACATATCCCGCGCGCTGATCTACACGCCGCAGACCGGCAGCTATGCTGGTGGGACTAAAACAGACGCGGGGGAACGGCTAATCTCGCTGCCGCCCGGCATGATGGCCGTGCTTCATGAAACACGGGAATATCAAAAAGAGGTACAGACATGGGCCGGTGATCTCTGGAAAGGGGAAGGGTGGATCGTTCACGGCTGGAACGGTGCGAGGCTTCACCATGACACGCCGTCCAAATGGTTCCGGCGCTTTGCCGATGCCAACGGATTTGAAGGCGTCCGCTTTCACGATCTCCGGCACACCCACGCCACCATCCTGCTGGCCAACAGCATCGACGTCGTGGCAGTGGCCACGCGCCTGGGGCACTCTGACGCCAGTACCACGCTGAAAGTGTACGCCCATGCTCTGCGCCGCCGCGATGAAGATGCAGCCCGCGCAGTTCAAGGTTTGCTTGATCGTGCTGGGGATGATCTGGCCGAAGACAAAACAGAGTAATAAACAAAAAAGGGGCAGACGCCGCACACGTCTGCCCCTAAATTACACCCATGCGTCCCCCTGTTTCCCCCAATTCTTCCCCCAAGTCGGGTCAGGGTAGCGCGCTCTGTGCCATTTTCTGTGGTGTTTAGACAAAAAGAAAAGGCAGATTCTTTTGAATCTGCCTTAAAATCTGGTCGAGGTGACAGGATTTGAACCTGCGACCTTTTGGTCCCGAACCAAACGCGCTACCAAACTGCGCTACACCTCGATAGAAAAAAGCTGGAGCCAATAAAGGGACTCGAACCCTTGACCTGCTGATTACGAATCAGCTGCTCTACCAACTGAGCTATATTGGCGCATCAGCATTAATCATTATAGCAAAGGTCGGCGCATTTGTCCAGCCTTTTTTTGAAAAAGCCGCCAATACCGCCGGAAGCCGTTCCGCACGCCGTTTCTGCACTTGACGTGCCGTGCGGCGGCGGATATAATACGCATATGTGTCATAGAAAATGCGCGTAGGGCAGGGGAGGGCTTGGCTGTGCGGAAGGCGCTTGGAGTCGCGGCGATGGTCGGGCTGTTTCTGCTGCTGCTTAGCGCGCTGGTCGTGGCTTCGCCGCAGGAAGGCGCGCTCACACGGCGCATTGAGCCGCCCACCGTGCCGCCGGATGCGGTGCTCGCCGCCATGGCCTCGACTGACGGAACGTTGGCCGCACAGGCAAATAGCGGCGCGCAGGGGACGCGTATGGACGCACGGCTGGATGCGCCGCCCACAGAAGGGCTCAGACGCGAGTCGGAGGGTCGGCGTGACGCGAACGGCCGTGTTCTTACCGCTCCGCGGTATGCGCAGAGCGTGTATCAAGTGTTTCGGGCAGAGGCGGCGGGCGGATGAAGCCCAGTTCATGCATTTTTTCAACATCTTAAATTTAAAAACGGAAGGATGGTTGACATACCATGAAGGTCAACAATCGCCGCCGCGTGAAGATGAGCAAGCGGACCTCCGCAATCATCGTGCTGTGCGTGGCGCTGGTGCTTACGCTGGCCGTGGGCTATCTGGGCCTCAACGGCACATGGCTGGATAGCCGGGGACTGTATAAGCTGCTGCCCTGGCTGCCCACCTCTGATGTGGACAACTGGCCGCAGTCCATCGCCCTGGGCCTGGACCTCAAGGGCGGCGTGTATGTGGAATATGAAGCGTCCATGAGCGATGAGATGCGCGCCGAGGGATATGATTTCGGCACGCTGCTGGACTCTACCATGAGCATCATCGCCAACCGCCTCACCGAAAAGGGATATCCGGAAGCCACCGTCAGCCAGCTGGGTCAGACCGGCATCCGCGTGGAGATTCCTGATGTGACCGACCCAGCAGCTGTGCTGGACCTGATTGGTTCGCCGGCAAAGCTGGAGTTCCTCGATCCTGACGGTAACGTATTCATGGAGGGCCGCCACCTGCAGTCCGCCACCCCCATCACCAATACCGAGACCGGACAGCCCGCCATCAGCTTCCGCCTGACCAGCGAGGGCGCCGAAATCTTTGGCGACATGACCGCTCAGTCCATTGGCAAGACCATCACCATCCAGCTGGATGGCGAAGTGCTCATGAGCCCCACTGTCAACGAAGCCATCTATGGTGGCGATGTCATGGTCACCGGCAGCTTCACCGAGGAACAGACGCAGGATATCTGCCTCAAGCTGCAAAGTGGCGCACTGCCCTTGGATCTGCGCCAGGACAAGCTCGATACCATCTCTGCCACGCTGGGTATCGACGCACTGTCTACCAGCATTACGGCGGCCATCATCGGCATTCTGATCGTCATGCTCATCATGCTGGTGCGCTACCGCATGTGCGGCCTGGTGGCTGACTGGGCACTGTGCGTGTATATCATCCTGCTGTTCCTCTTCATCGCTGTCGTTCCCGGCATCCAGCTCACGCTGCCCGGCATCGCGGGTATCATTCTGGGCATCGGCATGGCGGTGGACGCCAACGTGGTCATCTTCGAGCGCGTGATGGAGGAGGTCCGCCTGGGCCGCCCGATGATTCACGCAGTGCGCATCGGCTTCAAAAACGCCATGAGCGCCGTGCTCGACGCCAACGTGACCACCATCATCGCCGCCGTGGTGCTGCTGTTCTATGGCACCGGCTCGGTGCAGGGCTTTGCCACGACGCTGCTGCTGGGCGTAATCACCAGCATGATCACGGCCATTGTGGTCACGCGTTTCCTGCTCACGCGCTTTGTGCGCGTGTTCCATGAGCCCAGGCTGTTTGTAGCGGTTAAACCCGCCGCAGACGCCGCTGTTGAAGGGGAGGCGAAGTAATATGAAAATTCAGAAGCGCGCCCGTGTCTGCCTGTGCGTTTCCGCCGCCATTCTGGTGACCGCTTTGGTGATGTCGCTGCTGGGCTATGGCATCAACTATGGCATTGACTTCGCGGGCGGCCTCAATATTCAGTACGACATGGGCGCCGCCTTTAACCAGGCCGATGTGGAAACGGCTCTGCGCAATCAGGGCATCAGCCAGTTCACCATTTCTTCCTCCGGCGCCGAGGGACATGTGGTGCAGATCCGCGTGCCCACGCTCAGCGGCGATGAGGAAATCCAGAACCTGCAAAACGGCCTGGAGGCCGAGCTGTCTCAGATCTATCCCGACATGGATACCGAAACCGCCACCGCCAGCTATGTCGGCCCTGTCGCGGGCGCCACGCTGGTGCGCAACGCCGTGATCAGCGTGCTGCTGGCCGCTGTGCTGATGCTGGCCTATATCGCCCTGCGGTTTGACTTTGCGTCGGGCCTTGCGGCGGTCATCGGCCTGCTGCACGACGTGCTCATCATGATCGCCTTCATGGTGATTCTGCGCAGCGTGATTCAGATGAATTCGTCCTTCATCGCGGCCATGCTGACCATCGTCGGCTATTCCATCAACAATACCATCGTCATCTTCGACCGCATTCGCGAGAACAACAAAAAGCCCGCGTATGCCGGCATGAAACGCGAAGAGATGGTCTCCATCTCCGTGCGGGAAAGCCTGGGCCGCACGATCAACACTACGCTGACCACGCTGGTGACGATCGTGACCCTTTACATCCTGGGCGTGGACACCATCCGCGAGTTCAGCCTGCCCATCATTATCGGCATTCTGGCGGGCGCCTACAGCGCCAACATGATCAACGGCTATGTATGGGCTGCTCTGGAGGAACTGCGGCTCGCCCACAAGAGCCAGAAAAAGCTCAAGGCCAAGAAGGCGTAAGCGTTTTCTCAAAACGCCTATGCCAACACCCCTCCGGACATCATCTGCCCGGAGGGGTAATTTGTCTGTATGCCATTTGACCCGGACAACTGGGCATAGGACGAAAAGGTGAGCTCCCGGTCATGAAAGTGAACAGACGTTGCCGGGGCGCGTTGCACGTCGGGCCGGGAAAGAGGGCCTTCGCAGGAAGGAATAATGTAGCTGCTTCATTCCCTGCAATGGCGCTGCGGCTGAGGTCCCATGGGCTGCACAGCTTGACAGGAGTACAAACGTTACCTATAATAAAGCGAAATGATTAAATTACCCATAAAGAAAGGAAAGAATGACATGCGCAAGCTGGCGGCGTTCTGGCTGAAATTCCTCGTGTTTCTGTGCTTGCTGGCGATTGCGGTCAACGCAACGGGAACGCTGTTGAGCGGGGGAGATGATGTCACGCAGAGCGCGTCCTCTCTTAAACACCTGCCAGCCGAAAGCGTGGATGTGCTCTGGCTGGGTACATCGCATATGAACTATAACATTATTCCGCAATATCTCTATGATCTGTGTGGTGTAACCAGCGCCATGGCCACGGGAAACTCGGTGGATCTTGACGCTTCATACTGGATGCTGCGTCAGGCGCTGCTTACGCAGAGCCCGCAGGTGATTGTGCTGGACGTGTATCCAGCGGCAGCGCCGTACTGCTATTTCTATGTGCAGAATGTGCTGGCACTGGAATACCGCGCCGCCATGAGTGAGGGCTCAAATCCTTACAACACGGCTACGGGCGTGGCGCGGTGGCTGCCGGTGGGGAGCCCCTTTAAACCCGGGGCCATAGCCGAGGCCTATACGCGTTCCGGAGCAGGAGGAGAAGCCTATTTTGAACTGACGCGCATGCATAGCCGCTATGGGGAGCTGGCACGTGACAATTTTGAGTATTTGCGGGGAGACACACGCTCCATCAGAAATTTTGGCTATCTTTACGGCGACCAGAGCATGGAAGGACAGGAGTATGCCGTGCAGGCCTATACGCAGGAGGCGACCCTGCAGGCGAACGAAGTGGGCACCTATTGGGAATTTACGGACGAGCAGCTTCAGGCTGCGGAACTGCTGGATGCGTCTGTTACTGCCATCAGGCGTATTGTGGAGTATGCCAGGGACAAGGGAATTGAGATCGTGTTGTGCGCCGCACCCTATATGACCAACCGGGCCGAGGAAAAGCTGTTTGCCCAGGTGGGTGAGCTGGCAGACGAGCTCGGCGTCCCGTTTGTGGGGCTGGAGGAGTCGGGCATCGAAGGGCTGCAGTACATGCGCGATCTGGGCCATCTGAACGACAGGGGCGCCCGCCTGTACACGGAGTTCTGGAGTGATTACCTTGCCGATCATTATGACTTGCCCGATCGGCGTCAAAGTGCGGACAGCCGCTACACTCCATGGCGTGAGGGGACAGGACGTTACGATGTTCAGCGCGCCGCCATGTCTCTGATTGGCATGGAGACGGGGCTGACAGGATATTTGGAGGCTTTGTCCGCACTGGACGGAGATTATCTGGTTCTGATTTCAGCCCAGGGCGATGTGTACGAAGGCTTCACCGAAAGCGACTGGCTGCTGATGACCGAGATGTTGGGCATGAACGGCGAGGCTGTGGAGGAGTGGTACTATACCGGCACAGGCACGCTTGATGGAGTGTGCTGTGAAGGAAGGATGCTTGCCAGCGCCTATGCACCGGAAGGCCGAACCAAAACGATTGCGTGGAATCTGCTGGGCCATGAGATAACGTTTGAGGATTCCAGATGGAGTGTGGATGGCAATTCGGCCGGAAGCACGAACACGGGCATGAACATCGCCGTTTATTCACTGCCGGATCATATGCTCATGGACTGCCGCACCTTTGATCTGACCCAGATGGCCTGGGATGAGTAAGAAAGGGGAAACGCTGCATGCTGTTTAACTCGGTGCCCTTTCTGATGTTTTTTCCGGCAGTGCTGCTGGTGCATTTTGTGCTGCCGCGCCGTGTTCGGTGGATATGGCTGCTGGTGGCCAGTTACTACTTTTATATGTGCTGGAATCCTGCCTATGCGCTCCTGATGCTCACCTCCACCGCCGTAACCTATCTCAGCGGTTTGCTCATTGCCCGTTGCCGTGTTCCGGAGGAAAAACACGGAGCGGGAAGCGCACTGTGGCATCATCCCAGGATATGGGTGGCGTTGAGCCTGATCATCAACCTGGGCATTCTGTTTTGCTTCAAGTATTACCGCTTTGCAGCGGAAAACCTAACGGCGCTGCTGTCGAATATGGGGATCAGCTGGCAGCCGCCGGAGCTGGATGTGCTGCTGCCGGTGGGCATCAGTTTTTATACCTTTCAGGCCCTGAGCTACACGATGGATGTGTACCGGGGGCAGGTGGAGGTGGAGCGGAACTTTTTCCGCTATGCGCTCTTTGTGAGTTTCTTTCCGCAGCTGGTGGCGGGGCCCATTGAGCGAAGCCGCGACCTGTTGGGGCAGCTCAGACAGCCCAGGCCTTTCGACCCAGACGCCTTTAAAAACGGCGCCTTGATGATGCTGTGGGGATACTTTCAAAAGATGGTTGTGGCCGACCGGGCCGCACTGCTGGTCAATCAGGTATACGGCAACAGTCAGGCCTATGCAGGCTACAGCATTGCGGTAGCCACCGTCGCTTTCGCCCTGCAAATCTATTGTGATTTCGGGGGCTATTCATCCATCGCCCTGGGGGCGGCGCAGATGCTCGGCATAAACCTGACGCAGAACTTTCGCCAGCCCTATCTGGCGACCAGCGTGAGCGACTTCTGGCGGCGCTGGCATATCAGCCTGTCCACCTGGTTCAGGGACTACCTGTATATTCCCCTGGGCGGTAGCCGGGTGGGGCGTGTACGCCGGTATTTCAACGTGATGATTACCTTTTTGCTCAGCGGCATATGGCATGGCGCCAACTGGACGTATGTCATCTGGGGCGGCCTTAACGGCCTGTTTCAGATTGCGGGAAACGTGAAAAATACGCTGCTGTCCCGCCTGCCCGCCACCCTGAAGGACGGCCGGCCCGTCGTGAACCGGGACTGCTTCAGCTACCGCCTGTTTCAGAGGCTGATGACCTTTGCGCTGATTTGCCTGACGTGGGTATTCTTCCGTGCCGAATCGCTGGAAGCGGCAATGATCGTGCTGCGGCAGATGTTTTCGGTTCACAATCCTTGGATTTTCTTTGATGAAACGCTGTATACGCTGGGCCTTTCCCGGCTGGAATTGGGCCTGCTGGTGGCCTCGGCCGCGGTGGTGCTGGCAGTGGATGTGGCCCATGAGCATGGCGTGACGCTCAGAAAGCGTCTGGAACGGCAGAACCTGGCCTTTCGGTGGTTGGCCTATCTCGCGGCGATCCTCTGTATCCTTATCTTTGGCGTGTACGGCCCCGGCTTTGATGCGAGCCAGTTCATTTATTTCCAGTTCTAACGAAAACAGTCCCGGAGGAAGCGCGTTTCCTCCGGGACTGCTTCTTTTTTTCCTTACAGCGCCACCCGGTAGATGGCTTCGCAATCCGCTGCCTTCAGGGGCACGAACTGGCCCAACGTGCCGCCAGCCAAGGCCACGGCGCGTTCGGCCATGCGACCGAAGTCCGTATCGCCGATGCCGTTTTCCGTGAGCGTGGTCGTCAGCCCCAGGCTGCGATAGAACGCTTCCAGCCGGCGGATCCCCTCGGCGGCGTCCGCGGCATCATCGCCGCTGACCGGCACATCGAACACCCGCACGGCGAACTGCGCCAGCTTGGCCTCGCCGCCGTGGGCCAGCGCGTACTTCATCCACGCCGGGAACACGATGGCCAGCCCCGCGCCGTGGGCGATGTCGTAGAGTGCGCTGAGCTCGTGCTCCAGCTTGTGGCTGGCCCAGTCGCCCACGCGGCCGGTCTGGAACAACGTGTTGTGCGCAAGGCACCCAGCCCACATGATCTCGGCGCGCGCGTCGTAGTTTTCCGGCTCGTGCATGACGATGGGGGCGTTGCCCACCACGGTCTTGAGCGCACCCTCGGTCATGCGGTCGATCAGCTCCACATGCGTAACGCGGGTGAAATAACGCTCCATCATGTGCGCCATGATGTCCACCACGCCGCAGGCCGTCTGGAAGGGCGGCAACGTATAGGTGAATTCGGGGTTGAGAATGGAGAACTTGGGGAAGTTCAGCGGCGTGTTGCGCCCGCGCTTGCACAGGTCCTCCTCGCGGGTGATGACGCTGGAATTGCTCATCTCGCTGCCTGCAGCAGGGATGGTCACCACCGTGCCAAGCGGAAGGACTTCCGTATTTTCGCCCTTGCCGTCAAACAGGTCCCATACGTCGCCGTCATAGCAGGCGCCGTTGGCGATGGCCTTGGCGGTATCGATGGCGCTGCCGCCACCGACCGCCAGCACCAGCTGAATGTCGTGCTCGTGGCACAGGCGGATACCTTCCCGCACCAGAGAAAGACGCGGATTGGGCTGAACGCCGCCCAGCTCCCATACCTGCGTGCCCGCCAGCTGCGCCATTACCTGGTCATATACGCCGGTGCGCTTGATGCTGCCGCCGCCGTAGACCAGCAACACCCGTTCGCCCCAATGAGCGGCCTCGCTTTTCAGGTTGCTCAGCGCGCTTTTGCCAAAGTAGATCTTGGTGGGATTTTGAAACACAAAGTCAATCATAATAGCCGGCTCCTTTACAAAATTGGTGAAACAACGGTGTGATACATTGTACCATGCCTGTGTGGGGTTTGCAAAGCCCTTATGGTTGACAGGCGGCCGCCGGCGGGCTATGATGAAATGGCGCGCGGCTCCGCGCCCCGCGCCCGCCTGCGGAGGCGGACGATACGCACATGGAGATAGCCGTCTATGCAGACCTTGCTTGCCAAAGCCCGCCCCTTTGTGGGCAGCCGCTCCTTCTACGCCGGCGCGCTGGGGGTGATGGCCCCTGTCGCGGTTCAGCAGCTGATCAACAACCTGTTCAACATGATCGATAACCTGATGGTGGGCAGCCTGGATGCCAGCGGCCTGGCCATGAGCGCCGTGACGGTGGCCAACCGCCCCTACACCATCTTTTTCGGCGTGTTCTTCGGCATGACGGGCGCGGCAGGACTGCTCATCAGCCAGTATTACGGCGCGCGCGATGTCAAGACCTGCCGCGCTCTGTTTGCCCTGCAGCTGGTAATCGGGCTGGCTGCTTCGCTGTGCGTGGGGCTGTGGCTGGCGCTGTGGCCCGAAAGCGTGATGCGCATCTTTGTCAATGATCCGCGCACCATCTCGCTGGGCATGGAGTACCTCAGCATCATCTGGCTAAGCTATCTGCCACTGGCGGTGAGCAATGTATGCATCTTCTCCCTTCGTTCCATCGGTGAAAACCGCATGAGCATGCTGGTCAGCCTGGCCGCCATGGGGGTCAACGCGCTTTGCAACTACGCGCTTATCTTTGGTCGATTGGGCATGCCGGCTCTGGGCGTGCGCGGCGCGGCGCTGGGTACGCTCATCGCCCGGACCGTGGAGATGCTGTTCTACCTGCGTATGCTCCTTGGCGGGCGCTCCCTGTTCACGCTGGACCTCCGAGCCGCCTTCCGCCTGCCGCGCACGGTGGTGCGTGCATTTGCCGTTAAGGCCGTGCCGCTGATTCTCAACGAAATCCTGTGGAACGTGGGCATGAATGTCTACTTCTGGAGCTATGCGCGCCTGGACGAAACCGCCCTGCCTGCCGTGACCATCGGCGAACAGATCTCCACCATCGCGGCGGTGCTGGCCATGGGAACGTCCTCGGCGGTCTCGGTGCTTATCGGGGCCGAACTCGGCGCGGGACGGCTTTCGCAGGCAAAGGCCAACTGCAAAAAACTCCTCACGCTGGTGGTGGCCATCGGATTGGTGTGCGTGGCGCTATGCCTGGGACTGGGCGCGATCCTGCCCAACGCCTTTGGGGTAGAGCCCCGGCTGCGCGATCTTGCTGCGCGCATAGCGACCGTGATGGGGGTGTTTTCACCGTTCAACTTCCTCTATGGCTTTTGCTTCTACTGCATGCGAGCAGGGGGTGACACGCGCAGCGCCATGCTGCTGGACAGCGGCTATATGTGGCTGGTGCCCGTGCCGGCAAGCCTGCTGATGGCGCTGCTGCTGCCGGGACGCATCGACATCGCCGCGGCGGTGCTGGTGGTGCAGGTGCTGATGAACCTGAAAGTCATCCCGGCCCTGTGGGTACTCAAAAGGGGAAAGTGGGTGCGCAATATCACCGTGGAGGGCTCACAGGTGTAAAAAGGGAGCCTGGCTTGTGCATTTCCCTGCTTTGGTGGTATAATAAACTGTTGTGGTATGGCCTGCATGCCTGACCCGCACGGAAGGAGGGACCCGCCTATGCACAGCCAACGGATGGGTGCGCTTGTATGCCTGCTGCTTTCGATGCTGATCGCGCTGTGCCCTGCGGCGCTCCCGCTCCATGCTGTCGCCGAAGAGGAAAACGTCATCTACTATATCGAACCGGAGCTCCCCAGCGATGTGGAGCCCTACGATCCGGAGCATCCGGAGGATCTTTACGAGGACCAGCTCTACGCCAAGTCGGCCATCCTCATCGAAGCATCCTCCGGCGAGGTGATTTTTGAAAAGAATGCGGATGCCACCATGTATCCCGCTTCTACCACCAAGATCATGACCGTGCTTTTGGGCATCATGATGGGCGATATGAACCAGACCGTCTACCTGTCGCAGACCGCTGCCGACATCGGCGACGACAGCTCGGACATGGGCCTGGACGTGGGGGAGAGCATCAACTTCAAGGACCTGCTCTACGGCACCATGGTGCGCTCCGCCAACGAGGGCGCCAACCTCATCGCCGAAACGCTCTACGGCAGCGTGCCGGCCTTCGCCGAGGTCATGAACGAGGCCGCCGCCATGTACGGCTGCACCGGCACGCATTTTGCCAACGCCAACGGCCTGCACGACCCCAACCACTATACCACCGCGCGCGATATGGCCAAGATTGCCCAGGCTGCCATGCAGAACGAGACCTTCCGCGACATCGCCAAAACCTATACCTATCACCTGCCGGCCAGCAATCTGCACAGCGCGCGCGTGCTCACCTCCAGTTCCCGTGCATTTTTCAACCCCAGCCTGGAGGAAAACGACGCCTATTACCCCTATGCCATCGGCATCAAGACCGGCTTTACCAACGCGGCAGGCCACTGCTTTGTGGGCGCGGCCGAGCGGGACGGGGTGGAGCTGATCTCCGTGGTGTTCTACACCACGGCGGACGGCCGCTGGACCGATACGGTCAAGCTGATGGAATACGGCTTTTCCCAGTTCGTGAGCATGACGCCCGCGGAGCTGTATGCCGAAAACCCCATCATGGTGGAAACCTCCGGCTTCTCCCTGGACGATGAGGGCTATGGCCGGCTGGAGCTCAATGTGCAGGCCCGCAGCGGGTCGCGCGAGGTGAGCATCGTGGCCACCAAAGCCGAGATGGAAAGCATGGCCAGAAATCTCCGGCAGACCGTGCTGATCGAGTACACGCGCGATTTTGCCGCCCCCATTCAGGCGGGTGAGGTCATGGGCACCATGACCTATTACCCCACCGACGGCGGCAGCCCCGTTACCTATGACCTGGTGGCCTCACGCACCATCGCGCGCCGTGAAAACGCGCCTCTTTCGCTGGAGGAGATCGTGGAGCAGGTCTACGCCGATCCCAACCCCTTCCCGCCGCTGTCGGCGGAGCTGGTGGTCATGATCTTTTTGCCGGTAGGCGGCGTGTTTGTGGCCATTCGGATTTTGATGCGCGTGTTCCGCCGCACGGGCCGGCATCGCAAAGGCCGTGTGCCCAGGCCGCGCAACCGCTTCTATCGCTGACAAGCACGCATACGAAAGGAGGCGGGGCCGTGGTCGCGCAGGTGATTGTGGATGTGGTGCACACAAACGTGGCCCGCCCCTTTTCGTACCTGGTGCCGGAGGGCGCGGAGGTATCGGTGGGCGCGCGGGTGAGCGTGCCGCTGGGCCGGCGGCGGGTGGACGGCATCGTCGTGGAGCTGCTGGAGAATCCGCCCGACGGCCTGCCGCCCGAAAAGCTGCGCCCCATCGGCGCCATGCTGGACGACTGTCCGGCGCTGCTGCCGCCCTTGCTGGACCTGGCGCGCGAGCTGTCCGCGCAGGCGCATTGCCCCCTGGCCGAGACGCTGCGCCTGATGCTGCCCGCAGCCATGCGCACCGGCCGCGTGAAGCGCAAAAAGGAGCTCTATGCCCGCCTTGCCGACGGCGTGGACGGCGAAACTGCCGCGCAGGCCCAGCGCCGGGCACCGAAGCGGGCCACGCTGCTTCGGCTGCTGGCTGGCGGCGAGCTGCGCGCCGTCAAGGAGCTTGAGCCGCTTGTCAACCAGCCGCGCGAGGCCCTGCATGCGCTGGAAAAGGCGGGACTGGTGGTTTTGGAGGAGCGCGAGGTGTTCCGTGCGCCCGAAGGCGAGGCGGATGCGGCGCATACGCAGCCCCCGGAATGGACGCCGGACCAGCGCGAGGCACTGGATACCATGCTCCCGGCCCTCCGGCGGGGCGAGGGCGCGTTTCTTCTGCACGGCGTTACCGGCAGCGGCAAGACCGAGGTATACCTGGCCATGGTCGCCGAGACGCTCAAGGCGGGCAAGGGCGCGATCATCCTCGTGCCGGAAATCGCCCTCACGCCGCAGATGGTGCGCTGGTTCCGCGCGCGCTTCGGACCGGAGACGGCGGTTTTGCACAGCCGCCTCACCGACGGTCAGCGCTGCGACGAATGGCGGCGCATCCGCCTGGGCTATGCGCGGGTGGTGGTGGGGGCGCGCAGCGCGGTCTTTGCCCCCGTCGAAAATCTGGGTCTCATCGTGATTGACGAGGAGCACGAGCAGACCTACCTCAGCGACAGGCATCCCCGCTACGACGCGCGCCGCGTGGCCATGAGCCGCTGCACCCGCGAGGGGGCCACGCTGGTGCTCAGCAGCGCCACGCCCAGCATCCTGTCCTTCGCCATGGCCCGCCGGGGCGACTACACGCTGGTGGAGATGCCCCGCCGCGTGCGAGGGCTGCCTCTGCCGGATGTCACCGTGGTGGACATGCGGCGCGAACTGGAAGCTGGAAACCGCTCCATCTTCAGCCAGCTGCTGATCGAGCGGCTGGGCGAATGCCTGCGGGCGGGGCGGCAGGCCATGCTGTTTCTCAACCGGCGCGGGTACAACACCTTCGTCAGCTGCCGCAGCTGCGGATACGTGGTCAAGTGCGAGCGCTGCGACCTGAGCATGACGTTCCATCGCGAGCCGGGCGGCGAGGGACCCGGAAAGCTTCGGTGCCACATGTGCGGTGCGGAGCGCACCCCGCCGGAAACCTGCCCCGAATGCGGCAGCCGCTACATCCGCTACTTCGGCAGCGGCACCCAGCGCGTGGAAGAGGAGGTTCGCCGCCTGTTTCCCGGGGTGGGGACCGTGCGCATGGATATCGACACCACCCGCGGCCGCGACGCGCACGCAAAGCTGCTCGACCGATTCGGCCGGGGCGAGGCGCAGGTGCTCATCGGCACGCAGATGATCGCCAAGGGACTGGACTTTCCGCGCGTGACGCTGGTGGGCGTGGTTGCCGCCGACATGACGCTCAACCTGCCGGATTACCGCGCGCCGGAGCGCACGTTTCAGCTCATCACCCAGGTAGCGGGCCGGGCGGGCCGCGCCGGGCTTCCAGGCGAGGTGATCGTGCAGACCTATAAGCCGGAGGACCCCTGCATCCAGGCCGCCGCGGCGCAGGATTACCGAACGTTTTTCGAGCAGGAGTTCAGCCGCCGCCGCGCGGGATTGTATCCCCCCTTTACGCTGCTTGCGCGCCTGCTGGTGGAAAGCCCCGACGAGGAAGCGGCCCACCAGACTGCCGAGCGTCTCTACGACGTGGTGCGCACCTATCTGCTGTCGCACCCTGTCCAGAAAAAGCGCACGCTCATGCTGCGTGCCGATGAGGCCCCGGTCAAGCGCATCCGCGGCCAATACCGCTACCATGTGCTGATGAAGCTGTTCGATCACCCGGACGTGTCGCCCCTGCTGGCCCTTCTGGCCGAGCTGGCGGGCGTACAGGACGGCGCGTGCACCATTTACTGTGAAGTCAACCCTGCCACCATGATGTAGGGGGAACAAGGAGTTTGGTCTGAAATGGCAACCAGAAAGATTGTGGAAATCGGAGACGAGAAGCTGCGCAAGCATGCCAAAAAGGTAGAGAAATTCGACCTGCGCCTGCGTATTCTGCTCAAGGATATGGCAGACACCATGTACAAGGCCGACGGCGTGGGCCTGGCTGCGCCGCAGGTGGGCATCCTCAAGCGTGCGGTCGTGGTGGACGTGGGGGAGGGCCTAATTGAGCTGGTCAATCCCGAAATCGTATCCGCCGAAGGCGAGCAGAGCGGCCCTGAAGGGTGCCTGAGCGTGCCCGGCCGCTCCGGCATCGTGGTGCGTCCGGAGCGCGTGACCGTCCGCGCCCAGAACGCGCATGGCGAGCCCATCGAGGTGACGGGCGAGGGTTTCCTCGCGCGCGCCTTCTGCCATGAGATCGACCATCTGGACGGCATCCTGTATGTAGACAAAATGGTGCGCGAAATCTTCCCCGACGAAGAGGCGGAGGCGGATGGCGAAGCGGAGACGGATGGGGAGGAGGAAGGCGAGTGAAGGTTGTTTTTATGGGCACGCCGGACTTTTCCGTGCCTACGCTTCAGGCGCTGGTGGATGCGGGCTACGAGGTGGCCGGCGTCTTTACCCAGCCGGACCGGCCCAAGGGGCGCGGCGGCAAGGTGCAGATGAGCCCCGTCAAGGAGCTGGCCCTGCGCCTGGGCATCCCCGTGTTTCAGCCGCTGAAAATCCGCGCGGACGGGCTGGAGCCTTTGCGCGCCCTCGCGCCGGACGTGTGCGTGACCGCTGCCTTCGGGCAGATTCTCTCCCAGGAGGTGCTGGACGTGCCGCGGCTGGGCACGGTGAACGTGCACGCTTCCCTCCTGCCCCGGCACCGGGGCGCGGCCCCCGTTCAGTGGGCCCTTTTGAGCGGCGACGCCGTGACCGGCGTGACCACCATGTTCACCGACCGGGGCATCGACACGGGCGATATGCTGCTGCGCGCCGAAACGCCCATTTTGCCTGACGATACCGCGGGAACCCTTACCGACCGGCTTGCGAAGATGGGGGCGGAGTTGCTCATCGAGACGCTGCGCCGGCTGGAAGCGGGTGATTGCCCCCGCGAAAAGCAGGACGAGACCCTTGCCACCTATGATCCCAAGGTGGATAAGGAGATGGGCCGCCTGGATTTCACACAGACCACGCGGGAATGCGTGAACCGCGTGCGCGCCATGTCGCCGTGGCCGTGCGCCTTTGTGCCGCTGGCGGAGGGCGTGCTCAAGGTATGGAACGCCGCCGCGTTTGAGGGGGCTTCGGGCGTGCCGGGCACGGTGCTCCGGGCCAACAAGCACGACGGACTGGTGGTGGCCACCGGTGATGGGGCGCTCTCGCTGCTGGAGGTGCAGGCGCCCAACGCCCGTCGCATGGACGCGAAGGCCTTTCTGCTGGGACATCCCATCCCCGAAGGAACGATGCTTGACGAGGTGCGTTTATGAGTGAAGAGCGCAGAGTGAAGGACCGCAGGCCGGGCGAACGCCGGACCGCGCCGCGCGCGTCCCGGCCCGGTTCCCGAGCTTCGTATGCCGCGCATGCGGCCGAAGGCGTGCGCCCGACCCGGCATGCCGGTGAGGAGAAACGCCCGGTGCGCAGGCCTGGCGAATATGGCGCTGCGGAGGGCTCCGGTGCGCAGGCGCGCACTCCCCGGCCCCATAGCGACCGTCCCGCGGACCGGCGTCACCCGATGGCGGCGCCAGGCGCAAACGGACGCCTGCACAGCACCGGGGCATCGGGCACGTCCCATGCGCTGCACGCGCAGGCCCACTCCGGCCATGGCCTAGCGACCCGCAGCCCCCGGCCCCGCACGGCCCAAAGCGGTCTGAATGCCCGCCGCCTGGCGCTGGACGTGCTCACCGACGTGCGCGAGAAGGGTGCCTACGCCTCGCTGGCTTTGGGCGAGCGGCTGCGTGCGGCGTATCTGTCGCCGGAGGACCGCCGCCTGGCTACGGGCCTGGTCTATGGCACGCTGGAAAACCAGCTGCAAATCGATTATGCGCTGGATCGCCTGATGGACCATCCCACCCGCGAACCCGTTCAGCGAGACATTCTGCGCATGGGCGCGTATCAGATTCTGTTTCTGGACCGCGTGCCCGACAGCGCCGCGGTGGACGAGGCGGTGAAGCTCACCCGCGCCATGGGCATGGAGGCGGCCTGCGGCTTTATCAATGCGGTGCTGCGCAATCTTTCGCGCGGCAAGGACGAAATCGCATGGCCCGACCGGGAGGCCGATCCCGTGGCCTACCTCAGCGTGATGGGCAGCATGCCCCGCTGGCTGGTGGAAAAGCTGGTGGCGGCTTACGGCCTGGAGGAGGCAGGGCGCGTGATCCTCTACCGCGAAGAGGAGCACCCCGTATGCGTGCGGCCCAACCTCACGCGTCTGTCCGATGCCGAATTTGAAGCCCTGCTGCAGGAGAAGGGCTGGCGCGCCGAGCGCGGCCTTGCACCGCATGCGTGGCTGATCTATGGCGCGGGCGACCTGGCTGCCGACGCGGATTACCGCGCCGGACGCTTCTCCATTCAGGGACAGAGCAGCATGCTGGCGGCGGAGGCGCTGGAGGTGCGGCCCGGCATGAAGGTGCTGGACGCGTGCGCCGCGCCGGGCGGGAAATCCGCCTACCTGTGTGAGCAGATGCAGCTGACAGGGCGCGTTTATGCCTGGGAACTGCATGAAAAGCGTGCGCAGCTGCTGGAAGGCGTACGCAGGCGGCTGGGGCTGGACAACCTGCGCATCTCCGTGCGTGATGCGCTGGACTTCCGGCCCGACCTGGAGGGCGCGCTGGACGGCGTTTTGCTGGATGCGCCCTGCGCGGGGCTGGGCGTTCTGAGCCAGAAGCCGGATATCAAGCTGCGCCTGAAGGAGGAGGACATCCCCGCCATCGTGGACACGCAGGGGAGGCTTATCGATACGGTCTGTCGCTACGTGCGCCCCGGTGGCGCGCTGGTGTACAGCACCTGCTCGCTTCTGCCGGAGGAAAACGCAGACCGCGTTCGGGCCTTTCTGCAAGCGCATCCGAACTTTACGCTGGAACCCCTGCCCACAAGCTTCCCTGCGGAGCTGCGCGAGCGGCAGACGGCCTGCGGCCTGCAGCTTTTGGGCTGCCGGGACGGCGTGGAGGGCTTCTTCATCGCCCGGATGCGGAGGGTGCGCTGATGGACGACAAGCGCGTGCTGCTCGACCTGACGCCCGAGGAGCTGGGGGATTTTCTTAAATCCCTGGGCCAGCCTGCCTTCCGCGCCGGTCAGGTGTTTACCTGGCTGCACCGGGGCGTGGCCTTTGCGGATATGGGCAACCTGCCCGCCACCCTGCGGGCACAGCTTAACGAAACCTGCGTAGATTTGCCCATGGCCATTCAGGAGGTGCATCCCTCCAGGCGGGACGATACGGTCAAATTTCTTTTTGCCTGCCGGGACGGCAATGTCATCGAAGGCGTGCTCATGCGCTACCGCTACGGCTATTCGCTGTGCATCTCCACCCAGGTGGGATGCAAGATGGGCTGCGCCTTCTGCGCAAGCACGCTGGAGGGCTGCGTCAGGAGCCTGTCAGCGGGTGAGATGCTCTCCGAGGTGCTTCTGGCCAACCGCTTTCTGGGCGAAAGGGGCAAGGTGGGGCACGTGGTGCTCATGGGCAGCGGCGAGCCCCTTGATAATTACGATCAGGTGGTGCGATTCCTGCGCCTGCTCAATGCGCCCCAGGGGCTGAACATCAGCCTCAGGAACGTGTCCCTCTCCACCTGCGGGCTGGTGGAGGGCATCCGGCGCCTGGAGGGGGAGCATTTGCCCGTTACACTGAGCATCTCCCTGCACGCCCCGAACGACGAGATCCGCCGGCAGATCATGCCCGTGGCCCGCACCTATCCTATCGCCCAGCTGATGGAGGCCGTGCGTGCCTATGTGGCCGGCACGGGGAGGCGCGTGGTGTTCGAGTATGCGCTCATTGATGGCCTCAACAGCCACCCTGCCCATGCGCGCGAGCTGGCCCGGCTGCTGCGCGGCCTGCAATGCCATGTCAACCTGATCCCTCTCAACCATGTGGACGAGCGCAGGCTGCGTCCTGCCACGCCCGACGCGGTGCGTGCCTTCCAGCAGACGCTGGAGGCCGAGCATATCTCCGCCACCGTGCGCCGCGAAATGGGCGCGGATATCGGCGGCGCGTGCGGCCAGCTGCGCCGCAGCCGCCTGCGGGCACAAGCCTGAATTTTTTCATTTCCCCAGCGGGAAGGAGCGAATAGCGATGCGCGTATGTCAGCGTACCCATCAGGGCCGGGTGCGGTCCAGCAATCAGGACTGCCTCCTTGTGGATGGCCGCGTCTACGGGGTGGCCGACGGCATGGGCGGCCATCAGGGTGGCGAAACCGCCAGCCGCGTGGCCGTGCAGGTGCTCAAAAACGCGCTGCGCGGCAAGCTGCCTGACCGACGCGCCCTGGAAGTCGGCATGGAGGCGGCCAACCGCCGCGTATATGACATGGCGCGGCACGACAGCAGCCTGAGCGGCATGGGCACAACCGTTACGCTCCTGTGGGAGGACGGAAAACGCGTGCTGGTGGGCCATGTGGGTGACAGCCGCGCCTATCGCCTGCGCGGGGGCGAGCTTAAGCAGATCACGCAGGACCACAGCATCGTGGCCGAGCTTCTGCGCAACAATGTGATCACCGCCGAAATGGCGCGCAACCACCCCTACCGCAACGTCATCACCCGCGCCGTGGGCGTGGACCCTGTTGTGACCCCTGACGTGATCGACGAGGACAAGCAGCCCGACGACGTATGGCTGGTGTGCTCCGACGGGCTGTACAACATGGTGTCCGACGATGTGATCCGCGATACCCTCGCCGGCAGCGAAACCGACGAACAGGCCGCTGACAGCCTGCTTTCGCTGGCACTTGAAAACGGGGGCTCCGATAACATCACCTTTGTCATCTGCCGCGTCACGGAGGTGGACGGGCAATGATGAAGGGAATGGTCTTTGCCGAAAGGTACAAGCTGGAGGATTTCATCGGTCAGGGCGGTATGTCCCTGGTGTACCGCGCGGTGGATATCCGCACGGGCCACAGCGTGGCGGTCAAAATTCTCAAAAGCGAATACAACAGCGACAAGGAGTTTCTCGAACGCTTTCAGCGCGAGGCCCAGGCCGCCAGCCTCATGTCGCACCACAATCTGGTCAACCTCCTGGATGTGGGCGTGGAGGGGGAATACCGCTACCTGGTGCTGGAATACGTCAACGGCAACACCTTAAAGGATATCATCCGCCAGAAGGGCCGCCTGAATTATCAGACCGCGATCCAGATCACCATCCGCATTCTCAGCGCCCTTCAGCATGCGCATGACAACGGCATCATTCACCGCGATATCAAGCCCCAGAATGTGCTCATCCACGCTGACGGCCATGTAAAGGTTTCAGATTTCGGCATTGCGCGCATGACCAATGCCTTCACCATCAGCAAGGGCGATACGGTGGTGGGATCGGTGCATTATTCCTCGCCCGAACAAGCCACCGGCAGCGTGGTGGAAGCCACCAGCGATATCTATTCCACCGGCGTGGTCTTGTACGAAATGCTCACCGGCCGCGTGCCCTTCGTGGGGGACACACCGGTGGCCGTGGCCATGCAGCATGTACAGGACCCGCCCCCGCCCATCACCGATTTTGCGCCCGAAACGCCCCCCGCCGTGGTGGCGGTGGTGATGAAGGCGCTGGAAAAGAATCCGAAAAACCGTTTTCAGAGCGCCCGTGAAATGGCGGACGCCCTCATGAAGGCCAAGGACGGCAAGCTTGATCCCGCCTCGGTTGTGCTGGAGTCCTCCGGCCCCCGTCCGGCAGTCAAGCCCGCGCAGCAATCCGCACGCATGCGCGAGCTTAGCCCTCACGGCGCGCAGGGCACGGCTCGGCGTGCGCCCGTGCGCAGGCGGCGCAGCCGCCGGCGCATTGCAGAGCTGGTGCTGTCCGGCCTGGCGGCGGCAGGCGTGCTGGCGGCGCTGGCCTTCGGCGTGGTGCAGGTGTATACCCGCGTCAGCCGCAGCGCCATCGCGCCCGATGTGGTGGGCCTGAGCGTGGGCGATGCGCAGACCCTGGCCCGACGCGAGGGCCTAAACTGGCAGCAGACCGACATCAACCACGATACCATCCCCGCGGGGACTGTCATCTCACAGATTCCCGAACCCGACACCCCCATGGAAAAGGGCGACAGCCTGCTCGTAGCGGTCAGCCTGGGCCCCGTGAGCACCGCCATGCCGGACCTGAGCGGCATGAATTACGAGGATGCCACTGCCAGGCTGAAGGACCGCGGGTTTGGAAACATCGTGCTGATCAAAACGGTCTCCTCCTCTCCGGTGGGCACCGTGCTGGGACAAAGCCCCAAGGCGGGCGAAAGTTTCATTTCCGGTCAGAGCGTGGAGCTGACCATCTCCGGCGGCAGCACCATGGTGCCGGACCTCGCGGGCAGGTCACACGAGGAAGCAGCTACGCTGCTCAAGGAAAGCAGCCTCACGGAAGGTACCCCCGTGTACGTGGAGGTGACGGATGCTTCCCAGGTGGGACAGGTGCTGGCCCAGATGCCGGCAGTGGGCACCATGGCCATTCTGGACGCGTCCGTGACCTTGACCGTGGGCATCGAAAGCGAGCCCTATCAGGGGGAGGTCAGCCTAGATCTGCCGCAGGCGGATCATGACCGCGTCCTGCGCGTGACCCTGGAACTGGACGGTGAGGAACGCGTGGAATATGAGGGCACCGTTGATGCAGCCGGCGGCAACGTGCTGATTCCGCTCAGCGCCACCGTGGAGGGCGAGGCGCCCTGCCGTATATACCTGGACGGCGAATTGTATCTGGAACAGACGGTGACCCTGAGATGAGGGGGAGGGAAGACGGCTTGCAAAGCGCCGAGGGCGTGATCGTCAAGGGTGTGGGCGGCCTGTATTACGCCCGTGGAGAGGACGGGGGCACGCATGTGCTGCGCGCCCGCGGCATCTTCCGCCGCCGGCATATAACCCCCATGGTGGGGGACCGCGTGCGCTTTACGCCCGGTCAGGGCGAGGAGCACGGCTGGGTGGAGGAGATTCTGCCCCGGGAAAGCCAGCTGGTGCGCCCGCCGGTGGCGAATGTGCGCTATCTGGTGATCGTGCTGGCCCCGGCCCCGGCGCCGGACTACCTGCTGATCGACACGCTGATCGCCATGGCGCTGCGGCAGGGCATCCGGCCCGCGCTGGTAGTGAACAAATGTGATCTGGATGGCGGAACCTATGAAGCCGTGCGGAGCGATTACGCCGGACTGGGCGCGCCTCTGCTGGCTGTGAGCGCGCTGTCCGGCCAGGGGATGGACGGCCTGCGGTCCCTGCTTGCATCGGGCGTTTGCTGCCTGGCGGGGCAGAGCGGCGTGGGCAAGAGCACGTTGCTCTGCGCTGCCACGGGTCTCAGGCTGCAGACCGGCGAAATCAGCCAGAAGATCCACCGGGGCAGGCACACCACCCGCCATGCGGAGCTGCTATTCAGCGGGGAGTACCGGGTGCTGGACACGCCGGGATTCAGCCTGCTGGAATTGTGGGAGGGGCTGGAGCCCATCCGGCTGAAGGAGTATTATCCCGAATTCGCTCCCTATGAAGGGCAATGCCGCTTCTCGCCCTGCTATCACCTCAGCGAGCCCGGCTGCGCGGTGCTTAAGGCTGCGCGCGCGGGAGAGATCAGCCAGGCGCGGCTGGAGCGCTATCATCTGCTGTTGAAAAAGGCACAGGAAGCATGGAGGAATCGCTATGATTAAATTATCCCCCTCGATTCTGGCGGCGGACCCCCTTCGGTTGGGGCAGGCCGCACGCATGGCCCAGGACGCGGGCTGTGACGAATTGCACTTTGATGTAATGGACGGGCATTTCGTGCCCAACCTCACCTTTGGTCCCCATATTCTCAAGGCCATGAAGCAGGAGCTTCCCCAGATCGTCTACGATGTGCATCTCATGCTGGACAATCCGGCGGAGTTTGTGGACCCCTTCATAGACGCAGGAGCGGATATCCTGACCGTGCATGCCGAAGCCGATGGCTTTGACCGCGCCCTGGACCGCATCCGTGAACGCGGGGTGCAGGCGGGCGCCTCGGTGCGCCCGGCCACGCCCGTTGAATGCCTGCGGGATGCGCTTTCCCGGCTGGACCGCGTGCTGCTGATGACGGTGGAACCCGGATTTGGCGGGCAAAAGCTCATACCGGAGGTGCTGGACAAGGCGGCGCAGTTGCGCGCCCTGGGATTTGCGGGCGAGATTGAGGCCGACGGCGGCATCACGGAAAGCAACGCGGCTCTGCTTAAGGAAGCGGGGATCGGTGTGCTGGTGATGGGCACGGGATTTTTCCGCGCAAAGGACCCGGCCGAAGTGGTGCGCCGGGTGCATGCGCTCTAAGCCCGTCCGGGCATGCTAACCGTGGGAGCAATCCGCTCCCGGTAAGGAGGCATGCCCATGAAACGGACCAGACCTGCTACGCGGCTTTTTACGCCGCCCCCCAAGCGCAGGCGCATGGCGCGCGCACCTGTGCGGCACTGAGCGCGCTCTGAGAATTCACGCATAAGAAAGGAACCGCATGCATTTTGACGATTTGAACCTGATTCCTCCCCTGCTGTCCGCTGTGCGCGACATGGGCTACGACCAGCCCACACCCATCCAGCGCGAGACCATTCCGCCCGTCCTGGCGGGGCGCGACGTGCTGGGCTGCGCCCAGACGGGCACCGGCAAGACCGCCGCGTTCGCCCTGCCCATCTTGCAGCGCCTGAGCCAGGAGCGCAAGCAGCACGCGGGCCGGCGTACCATCCGCGCTTTGATTCTTACCCCTACGCGCGAACTGGCGCTGCAGATCTTTGAAAACTTTGAAAGCTACGGGAAGAACCTGCCGCTTACCTCCTGCGTCATTTTCGGCGGCGTGGGGCAGCAGCCGCAGGTGGAAGCCCTCTCTCGTGGGGTGGACATTCTGGTGGCCACTCCCGGCCGGCTCAACGACCTGATCGGTCAGGGCCATATTACCCTGGAGCATATTGAAATCTTCGTCCTGGACGAGGCCGACCGCATGCTGGACATGGGCTTCATTCACGACGTGCGCAAGGTTATCGCCCTGCTGCCCCGCAAGCGGCAGACGCTGCTGTTTTCTGCTACGATGCCCGCTGAGGTGGAGAAGCTGGCCCTGAGCATCCTTACGGATCCCGCCAGCGTAAAGGTGGACCCTGTGTCCAGCACGGTGGACCGCATCGAGCAGCGCCTTTATCTGGTGGACAAAGCCAATAAAAAGCTGCTGCTGGCCAAACTGCTCAAGGAGCCGGAGGTGGAGAGCGCGCTGGTGTTCACCCGTACCAAGCACGGCGCTGACCGCGTGGTGCGCGAGCTTGCGCGAGCGGGCATCCCTGCCCGGGCCATCCATGGCGACAAGAGCCAAAATGCCCGCCAGCAGGCCCTGTCGGACTTCAAGAGCGGCAAATCCCGCGTGCTGGTGGCTACGGATATCGCCGCTCGCGGCATCGACATCGCAGGCCTGTCGCATGTGTTCAACTATGACCTGCCCAATGAGCCGGAGGCTTATGTACACCGCATCGGACGCACGGGCCGTGCGGGCCTGGATGGAAAGGCCATCAGCTTTTGCTGCATTGATGAGATGAAGGAACTCCAGCAGATCGAAAAGCTGCTGGGGCGCAAGCTGGAGCGAGCAGAAAGCGAGTGGCCCATGCAGGTATTCACCGAAACGGTCAAACAGCCGCGTCCGCCCCGGCCTTCCCGTCAGGAGCGGCAGAATCCGGCTCCGACGCCGCCCGCAAAGCCGCCGGCGCAGGAGGCCGCGCGGCAGGCGGCACGCACGGTGGCCCCGCGCGGCGAAACGGCACCATCCCGCCCAACGCGGGAAAAGGCACGCCCCGCAGCGCACGCCGGGAACGAGCCTTCCCGCACCACGCACAGTAAGGCGCCGGACGCGCCACGCCAAAAGACACGCGGGGATGCGCATGGCGCCAATGAACCGGTCCGCATGAGCGCTACGCCGCTGGAGCGGCCCACGCATGCCCTGCCATCCCGCGCGGACGTTCCTCAGCCGCCGCAGGAGTCCGCCGCGCCGCGCGTCACATTCCATCAGGACCACCTTGCCTACGAGGAACTCATCCGCCGCCAGCGGCCCCAGCGCCGCCGCATCCTCTCCACCGGCAACGACCGCCGGTGATTTCCCTCCCGCTACGCAAAAGGAGACGCATATCATGCCAAAGCAGATGACCGCCGAACAAAAGTTGACCTACATGACCGAAACGCCTCTCCCCCGGCTGGTGCTCTCGCTTTCCGTTCCTACGATTGTCAGCATGCTCATTACGTCGTTTTATAACATGGCCGACACCTACTTTGTGGGCCTGATCGGCTCGGCCAGCGCGTCGGGCGCCGTGGGCGTGGCCTTCCCGCTGATGGCCATCATGCAGGCGGTGGGCTTCATGTTCGGGCATGGCTCGGGCAACCATATGGCGCGTGTGCTGGGTGCGGGAGACGCGGCAGACGCGCGCAAGATGGCCGCGACAGGATTCTTCAGCGCGTTCTTTGTGGGTCTGGCCATTATGACCATTGGCCTTCTGGCGGCAGAGCCCCTGGCCTATGCCCTGGGATCTACCCCTACCATCGCGCCCTATGCCATGGAGTATCTGGGCTATCTCATGCCCGGCGCGCCGTTTCTGATCGCCAGCCTGGTGCTCAACAATCAGCTGCGCTTCCAGGGCAGCGCCTTTTATGCGATGATCGGCATCACCTCCGGGGCGGTGCTCAATATCATCCTGGACCCGCTGTTCATCTTTACCTTCGGTATGGGAGTGGCAGGAGCCGCGCTGGCCACCAGCCTCAGCCAGGTGGTCAGCTTCTTTCTGCTGCTGAACGGCACTCGCCTGGGCGGCAACATTCGCATCCACTGGCGGGATTACACGCCTACGCTGGCCAATTTCCGCGAAATTCTGCGCGGCGGTGTGCCCTCCCTGGCGCGGCAGAGCCTCAACAGCCTGGCCACCGTGTGCCTCAACCTGGCCTCCGGTGGCTATGGAGACGCGGCCATTGCAGCTATGAGCATCGTTACCCGCGTGATGATGATGACGGTGAGCGCCATCATTGGCTTTGGACAGGGCTTCCAGCCCATCTGCGGATTCAATTATGGGGCAGGCCTGTATGAGCGGGTCCGTCGGGCGTTCTGGTTCTGTGTCAGGCTCTGCTTCTGCGTGCTGGTGCTGGTAAGCGCCGCGGCCATCGCACTGGCGCCGCAGATCATCAGCCTGTTTCTGGCAGCCGACCCGCAGGTACAGGAAATCGGTACGCTGGCGCTGCGCCTGCAATGCGCCCTCATCCCCCTGTTTGCCTTTACCTGCCTGTCCAACATGATGCTGCAGACCATGGGGATCGCGGGACGCGCCACGGTGCTGGCCATGGCCAGACAAGGCCTGTTCTTTATTCCGGCGGTATGGGTGCTGGAGCATGCCTTTGGCCTCCTGGGCGTGCAGCTGGCACAGCCGGTGGCCGATGTGCTTTCCTTCCTGCTGGCCATTCCGCTGACGCTGCCGGTTTTGCGCAGGCTGCGCGAGAGCGAGGCTGCAAAAAAAGTTTCAAAGACGTGAACGCTTTACCATCTTTCTCCGTCTTATCTGTGGAGGCATTGTCAGCGATGCCGCGCGCATGCGGGGAGGGAGGAGAAATGCCCGTCAAACTGGGAATCGTTTCATATATTACGCAAGTATTACGTTGACAGTCGCTTTCCAAAGATGGTATAATTAGAAACGATTGCGGCACCCTGTGTGCTGCGTATATGACAGAAATACGCGAGGAGGTCCGACTGTGAAAAGAATCCTTTCCATGCTGCTCATCGCTGTGCTGGCGCTGACCGCCGTGCCCGCGCTGGCCGCGAACGACGCCGGCACCAACTATACCCTTTCGACCGAGGGTGTGGTGGTGCTGCAGGATATCGCCGACCGTAACATCACCCCCGCTGCGGGTGCTCTGGATGTGAACCCCGTCATCGAAGGCCGGAGCCCCACCACCGGTATGCCGGTGAGCGGCGATTCGCTCTATATGCCCATGCTGGTGCAGATCAGCAACCCCGAAGGCTCCGTAAAGGTGGACGGCAAGAACGTGACCGCCGCCGGTATCGGCCAGCGTGCGCCCTGGGGCGGCCAGTACGCGGATATCGTGTACGAAGGAATCCTTTACCGTTCCGGCCAGACCCGTATCACCTTCCTGTTCAATGACAGCTTTGCCGAGGGTCAGCCTCTGAGCGTGGGCCCCGTGCGTTCCGCCCGTATCGGCCACGTGCTGCTGCGCGAGGAGTGGCAGGGCGGCATCGTGTATGCCGGCGGTCCCCGTGCTGAGGAAAACGACATTGCTGCCATGTTTGCTGAACTGGGCGCGAGTGAAAAGGGCGTAACGTTCAACCTGCTGGATGGCAAGTATCAGGAGTACAAGAATCGCGTGAGCGGCGTGAAGTCGCCCGACAACTATAACGTCAACCTGGTCGGCATTCGTTCTCTGGTGCCCTCCACCACGGTGGCTCAGGAGCATCCCTTCCTGTTTGCCGATGCCAGCCCCTACGTGGACGGCTACGAGGTGGCCTACAATATCAACCTTGACTGGGGCCATAAGGTTTACATTTCTCATTTCTACTATGATGAAGCCAACAACCTCTATCTGCGCTATTCCGGAAACGCGCCGTATATGACCTTTGCCGAGGCGGAGGACCGCAGCGAGGAAAACGAGGAGCAGATGTCCTTCAGCAACGTCATTATCCAGCGCGTGGGCTATGAGTACACCAACAATTCCAAGATCATGCCCGTGATGCAGAGCGTTGGCAAGGGTAATGCGGATATCTTCATCGGCGGCCGCTACATCCCCGGCTACTGGGTGCGTGAGTCCATCGAAAGCCCCACGGTTTTCCTGGATGACAAGGGCAATGAGATCCAGCTCACCCCCGGCAAGACCTTCATCGCTCATTTCCCGCCGGAGAGCCTGCTGACCTATTCCGCCAGCGCTGCGCAGTAATCGGATTCTCGGACAGGCAGTGTTTCGGGCCGGACGGCTATATGCCGTCCGGCTCTTTTTCGGCTTTTGCCGGCATTGCGCAACAACGCGCGATGGGGTACAATAAGGGTAGAATCGATGCGAAACGCAACAACGTTCCATGCAAGGAGGTATCCATGACTTTGCCCGTTACGCCTGAAATCTCACAGGCCCTGCGCGATATTGCAAAGGATTACGTCATCATGAAATGCCGCTACCAGTCCGCGCTGCGGGAGGTGCGAACCAAGCTGGAAATTTTGGACGACGAGTTCCAAATGCGCCACAGCCGCAACCCCATCCATCATATGGAAAGCCGGATCAAAAGCCCGCAGAGCATTGCCCAGAAGCTCAAACGCAAGGGGCTGCCCATCACCCCTCAGGCGGCAATGGACAATCTGAACGACATTGCGGGCATCCGCGTGGTTTGCGCCTACCTCAACGATACCTATGCCATCGGCGAGCTGCTCACGGGACAAGACGATATCCGGTTGGTACAGACGCGCGACTACATCGCCTCGCCCAAGCCAAACGGCTACCGCAGCCTGCACCTGATTGTGCAGGTGCCGGTGTTTTTGAGCGAAGGCAAGCTCATTTTGCCCGTGGAGGTACAGATCCGCACCATCGCCATGGACTTCTGGGCCAGCCTGGAACATCAGCTGCGCTACAAGGAAACCGCGCACGTTCCCGAAGAGCTTAACCGCCAGCTTTTGGACGCAGCCAACCGTATCGCCGCGCTGGACGGAGACATGCAGCATATTCATGACCAGATGGCCGCGCTGGCCAACCGCATCTGCGATCTGAAATAGTACGTATGATAGAAACCGCCTTCCCTGCGCATACTGGCATGGGGAGGCGGTTTTGTTGATCGGGTTTCTTTTCAGCGTGATTGCAGGAGCGGCCATGAGCGTGCAAGGTGTCATGAACACCCGCCTGCAGGAGCACGTGGGGCTGTGGGAGGCCAACGCATATGTACAGGGCACGGCCTTTGCACTTTCGCTGGTCGTGATGTGGCTGTTTGGCACAGGCAACCTGGGCGCCCTGGCGAGCGCTCCTCGCGGCTACCTGCTGGGCGGTGCGCTGGGCCTGGTGATTACCGTAACGGTGATGCTGGCCATCAAGGGACTGAACGTAACGGTGGCGGTGTCGGTCATCCTGATCGCACAGCTGCTGGTGGCGGCGGTCATCGACGCCCTTGGCTGGATGGGACAGGAAAAGGTGCCCATGGGACTTTGGCAGTACGTAGGGCTGGCGCTGATGCTGGGCGGCGTGGCGCTGTTCAAGTTTCGCTGACCAGCGCTTCTTCGCCGTCGAGCAGGACGGTGGTCATGTCGCTGAGCTGGTTGATCGCTTCGCTCAGCGAGGTGAGGGTATCGCTTACCTGCTGACCGCTGGCCAGCTTGGCATCGTAGGCCTCAATGATGGTATAGATGTTGTCAAACACGCTCTGGTCATACAGACGGCCGATTTCTCCATACATGCCCACGTTCAGGTCGTTGAGCACCTCCATGCCGTGGACATACTGACGGATGCGGCCCAGCATGGCTGAAGTGGAACTGGCGCCCAGGCGGCTGAGGGAATTGACGCTGCTGACGGCGTGCTGTACTTCGCTGCGAAGGCGGGTGTTGCGTTGCGCCTCGTAATTGCTTTCATTGATGCCGCCTACGCCCGCGACCTTGAAAATGAGGAACGCGGCCAGCAACACCAGCAGAATGATGAGAATGGGCCGGTAGCGATGAGAGCGCATCACACTGTGATAGCCACGGGAGCGCATATATCTCGTCATACCGTCGGCCTCCTTTCAAAACAATGTGGGAATTGTAGCCATTATACCACAGTTTGTCCAAGTGGTAAAGAGCATGCAAATCGGAGCACTTTTTGATCCGGCTGTGGTGGAAGATGCCGTTCTTTCGTTCAAAATGAGGCGCTTTTTGGCATAAGGGGGCGAAAGAAGTGGCGGGGGTGCTGCTGGGACTGTGGAGCGGCGCAGTTTGGTGGGGCGCAGGCCGGTCCGGCCGCGAGCACGCTGTCCGCGCAGCCATGGCGATAGGGCTGGCCGCATCCATGGCTATGCAGATCATGCTTTTGTGGCTGGATGGACAGCTTACGCTGCAAACCGGACTTCCGCTTCATCTGTGCGGGCTGTTTGGGGTGCTGTCCATCCCGATGCTCCTGTGGCGCGCGCCGCAGCCTCTCTACGAACTGTCCGCATTTCTGGCAGGCCCGGCGGCGGCTGTTACCCTGCTGTTTCCGGCGGTGATCGAATCCTCGCGTCCCGTGCTGATGCGGCTGGCTTTTTTACAGCTGCATGTGCTGGTGGCGCTCACGCCCGTGATGCTGTGGCGCGCAGGAAAGCCGCTTCCCACGGACCCGCGGCGTGCGCTGGTCCTGGCAAGCGGCTATCTGCTGGCAGTGGCGGCGCTTAACCGCGCACTGCATACGAATTATCTTTTTTTGAGCGCAGCGCCCGCAGGTACGCCGTTACAATGGCTCTATGCCCGGGGCGGCGGGTACTATGTGTGCGCATTGTCCATGCTGTGCATGACGTTGTTTCGACTGCTGGCAGATGCATACCGGCGCGCGGCTATTTCAGGAAATAGGTGAGCATATAGCCCGTCGTGCCGCCATAGGAAACCTTGGTCCATTCCGAGCCGGGAATGAGCACCTGCACCGACGCGCCGCTGGGCATGCGCGAAAGCACGTTGTTGATGGACATGTTGGCTGAAGAGCGCAGGTTTACATAGCTCCCGCTGGGATGGCTGACCGTTCGCCAGGGCGTGGAGGGCAGATTGTGCAGCTGAATGTAGGCGGTCATCACATAGCCCGTCATGCCGTTGGCCTGGTTGGTGACCTGACACCATTCGCTGCCTTGCGCGTTGACCCAGAGGCGGGTGCCGTTGTAGAGCTTTGCGAGCACCCTGGAACCGGTGGAGGCGTACTGACGCAAATTGAGCGCCTGGGTGCTCTTGGGATTGGCTACGACGGCATAGGCTGTGTTGGCCGTGCCGCTGCCGCCCTGCGCGGCCTGATCGCGCGCCGCGCACAGGCCCTCCTGCAAAAAGTCGCTGCTCATGAAGCCCCAGTATCCGCCGATGCTGACGCACCACCAGCCGTTGCCCTTGGCGATGACGCTCACATAGCTGTCGCCGGGGAACTGGCGGGTGACGGGATAATTCATGCCGGGGCCGGAACGCATGTTCATGGCGGTGTTGTTGGGCGTTTTGATGGTGGCCACGGTGCTGCTGCCGGGGTTTTTACGGCCCCAGTCGGCAACATATTCCCCGCGCACATAGCCTGTCTGGCCGTTGATCTGGACGCAGTACCAGCCGTTGGAGGCGCTGAGCACGTGCAGCGGCACGCCATTGTAGAAAATGCCCAGCACCTGCGCATTGTAGTTTGGTTGCGCGCGGAAGTTGAGGAACGCGCCGCCGTTGTTGTTGGTTACCAGCGCCGTCCAGACAAAGTCGTTCTCATCGATCACCTGATTGATGTAGTTTTTGCTCATGTATCCGGTTTTGCCGTCGGGCGTGCGCACGTAATAGAAATTGTTCTGGCTGCCGTTGATCTCCACCCACGTGCCGCGCGTACAGCTGCCCAGCCACTGGCTGGAGGAGCTTCCCTGCGCGCGCAGGTTCAGGGTGTCGGTGCCGTAGATTACGCCAAAGGTACCGGAGGATGCCATGGCGCTGCCGGCCATGAGCAGGAGCAGAAGCAATGCGGCCAGGGCACAGAGGCATAGCTTGTGGTTTTTCATGGGTCAAACCCTCCTTGGGTACGGAATTCCTTGCCTACCATGTAAACGGGAGGAGAAAAGCAAATCTTCCCGCATGGAGAGACATTATTTTCGGTATTTCGGCAGGGCAAGGGCGCGCGACACCGCCGCCGCAATGGCCTCGTCCTTCACGGGCGGAAAGGAGCCCCCACCGAAGCGGACGTGCAGGAAAAATTCATGCGTGCCATGATTGCCGGTGACAGGACTGTGGGTCACATCCACGGCATGGGTGTCCGGCTGTGCATCCAGCGCAGTGCACAGGGTGCGCAGAAGCGGCGCATAGCGGTCCGGCGAAAGCTCGCCCGTGCGGCGCGCAGCAGGATCGTCGGTCTCAAAGAGCGGCTTGACCAAGCACATCAATTCACCCTGGCCATGCATCACGGCACGGAACTGCGGCACCGCCTTCACCAGGGACAGATAGCTCAAATCCACGCTGCCCAGCGTGGGAACAGGATTGAGCGAAAGCAGCTTTTCATCGCCCAGGTTGGTGCGCTCCAGATTGACCACCCGCGCGTCCTGGGAAAGAGACCCGGCCAGCTGACCAAAGCCTGCCTCCACCGCGTAAACCAGCGCCGCGCCGTGCTTGACCAGGCAATCGGTGAATCCGCCGGTGCAGGCTCCAGCGTCGATGCATACGCGGCCCTCCACCGCGATGCCGAAATCGCGGATGGCGCCTTCCAGCTTATATCCGCCCTTGCCCACGTAGCGGTCGTACAGGCCGCGCACCGTCATGGGTTTGTCGAGGGGCACCAGCTGTCCGCCGTTGGATACGGGCTGCGCGCCGCAGTAGACCGCTCCGCTCATCAGATAGGGCAGGGCGGCTTCCCGGCTGTCAAAAAAACCCTCCTCCAGAAGGCGGTCCATGGCGGAGCTTTTTTTCATACGCCCTCCGCCTGCTCCAGGGGCAGCCAGGCCAGAATGCGTTCAATATAGCGGTCCCAGAAATCCCAGGTGTGATTGCCAGGCTCGGTGTGATATTCGATGGGCAGCTCCTTGCCGAAGCGGGCAAAGAAATGCTCGTTGGCGTCAAAAAGAAAATCCTCCGTGCCGCAGGCCATATACATGCGGGGTGCGCGTTGCGGTTCCTTGAGGAAACGGTCTGCCAGGCCGAACAGGCTGCCTGGCCCGCGCAGCAGTTCCCGCTCGCCGCCATAGACGTTGTCCAGTTCCTCCAAAACGGAGGGATTCTGACGGCGGAAGGTCTCATAGCCCCGTTCCATTTCCACACAGCCGGAAATGCTGGCGGCCGCCGCATAGCGTCCCGGATAGCGCAACGCCAGCCGCAGCGCGCCGTAGCCGCCCATCGAAAGGCCGGCAATGAAGCGCCCGCTGCGCTTGCGGCAGACGGGAAAGTAGCGCTCGATCACGGAAGGAAGTTCGCGGCTGACAAAGGTTTCGTACTTTGCTCCATGCGCCATATCCATATAGAAGGAACGGTTGGCCGCAGGCATGACCACAGCCAGACGATAGCGCTGGGCATACTGCTCCACGCGCGTCTGACGCAGCCACATGGTATGGTCGTCGCTGAGCCCGTGAAGCAGATAAAGGACCGGTATGGGCGAGCCGGACTGTGCCGCCACCTGCGGCTGGGGCAAAAGGATGTAGGCCGCCGTTTGAATGCCGAGAACCTCGCTGTAAAAATGGAAATCAGAAAAGACCATAAAACACCCTCCTGCAAGATGAAAACTGTGGAATGCTTTTTGTATCATATCACAAAACACGCTGATTTCCAATATCCTATCAGCGTTTGACGGCTGTTGTCCGTCCTATCCGCCAGGAGAGGGAGGCTTTGACCTGACGCCATGAACGGCCATTTCCGAAATGCTTGACTTCCGTACGTTTTCGGGGCATAATACAATCTGCCCAATTATGGCTAAAGAAGGGGGAGAGCACGTGCGGCATGTGATTGAATCGGTGGAGCGCGGATCGGCGGCATACCGCCATGGCCTGCGCGCGGGCGACGCGCTGATCTCCCTCAATGGCGAAGCGATCGTGGACGAGATCGACTATCAGGCGCTGATTGCGGGCAGCCGCGTGCATGCCGTGGTGGAGCGGGACGGCCGGGAGGTCGCCGTGGACATCCGCAAGCAGGAGGGAGAGCCGCTGGGTTTGCACTTTGGGCCGGAGATGGCGCTCTCGCCCCGCACCTGCCGCAACAACTGCGTCTTTTGCTTCATCCGCCAGATGCCGCCGGGCCTGCGCAAAACCCTCTATGTGCGCGACGACGACTGGCGCTTTTCCCTGATGATGGGCAACTTTGTGACCCTGACCAACGTGGATGACGCCGAGTTTGACCGCATCATCCGCCGCCATGCCTCGCCGCTGTATGTGAGCGTGCATGCCACCGACCCCGCGCTTCGCTGCCGGATGATGAACAACCGCTTCGCGGGCGACATCCTCCAGCGCCTGACGCGCCTCAAGGATGCAGGCATCCGATTCCACTGCCAGATTGTGGTGTGCCCCGGCTGGAACGACGGCGAGCAGTTGCTCAGAACGCTGAGCGACCTGCGTGCCCTTGCGCCCGCGGCACAGACGGCGGCCATGGTGCCCGTGGGCCTCACGCGCTTTCGTGAGGGGCTGGAGCAGCTTCGCCCCTTCACCAAAGCGGAGGCGGAGGCGCTGCTTAACGCCATCGCGCCCTTTCAGGAGCAGTGCCGCCGCGAGCTGGGCACCACCTTCGCCTTTCCCAGCGACGAATTTTTCTGCATCGCCGGGCGGCCTATCCCTCCGGAAAGCTGGTACGAGGACTTTCCGCAGATCGAAAACGGCGTGGGGCTGCTGCGCCGCTTTGAATGCGAGCTGGAGGAGGCGGAGCGCTTTGAGATGTCCGACGGGCCCGCGCCTGCGCGCCGCTATCTGATTCCTACAGGGGTGAGTGCCGCGCCGCACCTCATGCGCATGGCGGAGCGCTTCGCGCCGCCGGGGGTCAGCGTGCGGGTACTGCCGGTGCCAAACCACTTTTTTGGCGAGACGGTCACGGTGACGGGCCTGCTCACCGGAGGCGACGTACTTGCCGCGCTTACGCCCGACAAGGTGGCAGACGCGGACGAGCTGCTCCTGTGCTCGGTGATGCTTCGCCATGAGGGCGATCTGTTTCTGGACGACATGCACATCGACGATTTCCGCAGGCGCGCCCCGCTGCCCCTGCACGTGACCGGCTGTGACGGGCAGGCGTTTTACGACGCGCTGCGCGGCCGCTTCGACGATTGAAGGAGGGAACCCCATGGCCAAGCCGCTGGTGGCCATCGTAGGCCGCCCGAACGTGGGCAAATCGACATTTTTCAACAAGATCGCGGGACGGCGCATCTCCATCGTGGAGGATGTGCCGGGCGTGACGCGCGACCGCGTCTATGCCGACGTGGAATGGATGGGCCGCCGCTTCAGCATGGTGGATACCGGGGGCCTGGACATGCGCAGCGAGGACGTGCTCCTCTCCCAGATGCGACGCCAGGCGGAAATCGCCATGGACACCGCCGATGTGATCTGCTTTTTCTGCGACGGGCGCACGGGCCTGACCTCCGAGGACGAGGACGTGGCCAACTACCTGCGCCGCACGCGCAAGCCGCTTCTGCTGGTGGTCAACAAGATGGACTATCAGGGGATGAATGATCAGCTCTACGAATATTACAACCTGGGCCTGGGCGATCCCATCGCCATCAGCAGCACCAACATGCTGGGCCTGGGCGACCTTTTGGAGGAAATCGTCAAGCGCCTGCCCCCGCCCACGCCCGACGAGGCCGAGGAGGAGGGACATGTCATCCAGCTGGCGCTGGTGGGTCGGCCCAACGTGGGCAAAAGCTCGCTGTGCAACCGGCTGCTGGGGCAGGAGCGCACCATGGTCAGCGATATCCCCGGCACCACGCGCGACGCCATCGACACCACCTTTACCGACGCGGACGGCACGCGCTACAACATCATCGACACCGCCGGCATGCGCAAGAAAAAGGCCGTTGAGGATGAAACGCTGGAACGCTACAGCGTGCTGCGCTCGATCGCGGCCATCGACCGCTGCGACGTGGCCCTGCTGCTCATTGATGCCCAGACCGGCGTGACGGAGCAGGACACCAAGATTGCCGGACTCATCCTCAGCGCCGGCAAGGCGGTGCTGGTGGCCGTCAACAAGTGGGACGCCGTGGAAAAGGACACCAACACCATGGAGCAGTTCCGCAAAAAGATCTTAAGCGATCTCAAGTTCATGAGCTACGCGCCGGTGCTGTTTTTGTCCGCGCTTACCGGCCAGCGGGTAAATACCGTGCTCGCCGCCGTGAAGGCCGCCTATGAACAGTACAGCCGCCGCATCCCCACGGGCGTGCTCAACGAGGCTCTGGCCGATGCGCAGGCCAGCCTCCAGCCACCGGTCTCCGGCGGCCGCCGCCTCAAGATCTACTATGCCACGCAGCAGAGCACGTGCCCGCCGACGTTTGTGTTTTTCGTCAACAGCGAGGAGCTGATGCACTTCGCCTACGAGCGCTATCTGGAGAATCACCTGCGCAAGAGCTTCGGTTTCGAGGGAACGCCCATCCGCTTCATTCTCCGGGAAAAGACCAAGGACTGACCCGAAAAAAACAGGCGCCGCACCGGAAACGCATCCGGCGCGGCGCTTTTGTCCGTCAGTCCTTTTTTTCGCGCCGGCGCTGGGCACGGCGCTCCTTTCCGGCCTCGAAATCGGCTTTCTCCTCCTCCGTGCGCACATCAAGGGCGGGCACGCGTGCAGGCCGTCCGTCCGGGCCGATGGCCACCATCGTCAGGTAGGCGCGGTTGACGCGGGTGCGGTCGTGCGGGCAGTCCAGATGCTCCACATAGGTATCCACACAGACTTCCATGCTGGTGGTCCCCACATAGGTCACGCGGCCCAGAAGGGTCACGGTATCGTTGACGTGCGCCGGGGCGAGAAATTCCAGATGGTCTACGGCCGCGGTGCGCGTCTCCATGCCGCTGTGGCGGCGGGAGACTACGCCGGCGACCACGTCAATCCACTGCATGAGGGCGCCGCCGAAGAGGGTATAGCTTCCGTTGACATCTCCGGGCATGACGATGTGCGCCTGCTCGGTGCGGCTGGCGGATACGGGCTTGGAGGGACGGGACAATTCACTCATGGGGCGGGTTTCCTCCTTTTAGGGCGGGTTTTTGGGGCGGAGGGGGCAGGATGGGCTCCGGAAGGGACGAAAGCAGCGCTCGCAGGCGCGCGCCCAGCAGCTGCGGATCAAAGGCGGTCAGAAACAGGAGCCGCCGTCTGGGCATGGGATGAAGGGCAAACAGGTCCGGCGCCTCGTCGATCAGGCGGGTCCAGAGCACCTCCTCGCTCCATCCCCGCTTGAGCTCCGCGTCCAGCTGGGTGAGGGCCTTGGTGCGGCTGCACAGCCTCGGCAGCAGCTCCACCGGGGCCACCAGAAAGCTGGGGTCCGGCACGCCGTCCACGGTGGCCAGGTGGATGCGGTCGTCCATCAGCTTGCCAAAGGCCGGCACCGCTTCCGGACAGACGGGATGCGGCAGAATGTCCATATCCACCCAGGCGGCGTGCGTAAATTCGGGCCGGCGACTGGCGGCCCGGAGCATCAGGAGAGGCTTGCTGCGCCGAAAATGGTCCGTGGGGCTCATGCCCATGCCCAGCAGGGCACGGGGCAGCACGGCGTTGTCCGGGTAGCTCTGCGTGTTGGGAAAGCCAGCGCGCAAAAGCCGCTCCTGTGCGCCGCCGGTGTAGAGCAGAAGCGGCAGGCTCTCTACCGCCTTGAGAAAGCCAAAGCGCAGGATATAGGCCGCCACGGGCCGCCGGGGGCTGGGCAGGTCCACAAAGGCGGTCACCAGCAGCGGCATGTAGCGTTCGCTGAGGTGGATGCGGGTGGCGCGGGCGTGCTGGGTCAGCCGCAGCCCTCGCGGCAGGCGCTGGGGATAGGTGTTATCCACGCCAAACAGCCCCCATGTTGTGCGTACGCCCGCCCTTTGCCGGTCATAGCGGAAGCCCGCCAACTGCTCAAAGCGGCTGAGCGTGGTGCCGGGCAGCGCATCGGGTACTGGGCGGCGAAGCCATCGCCGGGGCGGCTCGGCAAGCGGCCACAGGGGCGCGTCCGGCAGGGCATAGACCGAAAAACCCGCCACATACGCCGCGATGGACAGCGTGGCCAGCGCGGGCTCCGCCTTGCGCAGGAAATCCACCGGACCAAGCAGCAGCGCCGGGTCTGCCGTCAGCGTGCGCACGGGGGACGCGGCGCATACCAGCGGCAGCCCCCGCACGATCTGTACGGCGTTTTCCTCAAACCGGTCGGCCAAAGCCGGCAGGCAGGCTTCCGCCTCTACCGCCGGCTGCGGAAACGGGGCAGCGCCGAGCGCCGCACGGTCGTATACGCGGGTGTCGGCATCAGCGTCCGCCACAGGCTCGGGCGTGCCCTCCACCGGGGGACTGACGGAGGCCGAAAGCAACGCTGGTCCGCAGACATGGCGCAGCGCTGCGTAGAGCCGCGCATCCCACTTGGGAGCGAAGCCGTGCGCGCCCATCAGGTGCAGAAAGAACGTTTCATCGGTCAAAAGGGGGAGCACGGCTTCAAGGGGTTCCTCGCCGGAATAAAACAGCGCGTCGCCCTGGCCAAACCCCTCCCGGCATGCTTCCGGCACGGCAAAGCGCAGGCCCGTGGGCCGCGCCGCCGCCGCCAGGGCCCGCTGCGCCGTCTGCGCCGCCTCTGAGGCATCGGGCAGCGAGGAAAGAATCACCAGCATGCGCGGAGCCAGCACCGCGCGCACCCCCTTTGCAGGCAATGAATGGTCTCATTATAGGCCATGGCCGCGCGCCCGTCAACAACACGTTGACAGCCGGGGCCGGTCCTGATAAGATGAACGCACAGGGCCCCGGCGGGCCCGGACAGGGAGGCGAACACCTATGCGCATCATGATTACCGGGGCGGGCGGCTTTATGGGCCGCAACCTGTGTGAGGTTCTCCGGGAGCAGCACCCGGAGGACAGGCTGGATCTGATCGATCTTGCCACTCCGCGCCAGACGCTGGAGGCCGTCGCGGTGGAGGCGGACTTTGTGTTTCATCTGGCGGGCGTGAACCGGCCCAGGGACCCGGACGAGTTTATGCGGGGCAACGGCGATTTCACCCTGGAATTGACGGCCCTGCTGGAACGGGGCAAAAGGCCGCCTGTGGTGCTGGCCAGTTCCATTCAGGCTGCGCTGGACAACCCCTACGGGGCCAGCAAGCGCGCCGCCGAGGACGCGGTGGCGGCCTATGCGCGCCGCTGCGAAACGCGCGCGTATCTCTACCGGCTGCCCAACGTGTTCGGCAAGTGGAGCCGCCCCAACTACAACAGCGTGGTGGCCACCTTCTGTCACAACATCGCGCGCGGCCTGCCCATCACGGTCAACGATCCGGCGGCGCAGGTGCCGCTGGTCTATATCGACGATGTGGCGGCAGCGTTTGTGCGCGCGCTGGAGGGCGCAGCCATTCCGGATGCGGAGGGGCGCTACGCCGTCAAACCCGAATATCGCATCACGGTGGGGGATCTGGCAGCGATGCTGGGCCGCTTCCGCGACATGCGGGACCGCCTGGAGTGCCCCGACCAGTCCGATCCGCTCACGGCCAAACTCTACGCCACCTACCTGAGCTTTCTGCCGCCGGAGGACTTCGCCCGCCCCACGATCACCCATGCCGACGCGCGGGGATCGTTTACGGAGCTTTTGCATCTGGGCGGCCATGGACAGGTCAGCGTGAACGTCTCCCGTCCGCACATCACCAAGGGGGAGCACTGGCATCACACCAAGCATGAGAAATTCGTGGTGCTTAGCGGCGAGGGCGTGATCCGTTTCCGCAGGCCCGGCGACGCGACGGTGATTTCCTACCGGGTGTCGGGCGACGTGCCGCAGGTGGTGGATATCCCGCCCGGATATACCCACAACATCGAAAACACCGGCGATACCGACATGATTACTCTGATGTGGGCCAACGAATGCTTCGACCCCGCGCGGCCCGATACCATCCGCCTGCCCGTGGAGGCGCCAAAGGAGGAAGCAAAATGACCCGCAAGCTCAAGCTCATGACCGTGCTGGGCACGCGGCCGGAGATCATCCGCCTGTCCGCCGTGATGCGCTGCGCCGACCGCTACTTCGACCATGTGGTGGTGCATACCGGCCAGAACTACGACCCCGCGCTCAACGAGGTATTCTTCCGCGAGCTGGGCCTGAGAAACCCCGATTTCTATCTGGATGCCGTAGGCGCGGACCTTGGCGAAACCATGGGCAACATCATTGCTCAGAGCTACAAGGTGATGGTGCGCGAGCGGCCCGACGCCGTGCTCATTTTGGGCGATACCAACTCCGCCCTGTCGGCCATCTCCGCCAAGCGGCTGAAGATTCCCATCTTTCACATGGAGGCGGGCAACCGCTGCTGGGACTGGAACGTGAGCGAGATGATCAACCGAAAGATCGTCGATCATATCAGCGACATCAACCTGCCCTACACCGAGAACAGCCGCCGTTACCTGCTGGGTGAAGGCATCGACGGCAAGACCATCTTCGTCACCGGCTCGCCCATGCGCGAGGTGCTGGAAAGCCACCGCGAACAGATTGCGCAAAGCGATGTGCTCAGCCGTCTGGGGCTTGAGAAGGAGCGTTACATCCTCGTCAGCGCCCACCGCGAGGAAAACATCGACATCGAGGAAAACTTCCTTTCCCTGATGCAGGCCATCAACCACATGGCCGAGGTCTATCAGGTGCCGGTGATCTACTCCACGCATCCGCGCAGCATGAAATTCATCCGGCAGCGGCATTTCCAGTTTCACCCGCTGGTGCGCAACCTCACGCCCTTCGGCTTCTTCGATTACAACTGTCTGCAGATGAACAGCCTGGTCGTCCTCAGCGACAGCGGAACCCTCAGCGAGGAAAGCGCCATGCTGGGCTTCTGCGGCGTCTTGATCCGCACCTCCACCGAGCGGCCCGAAGTGCTGGACAAGGGTACGGTGGTCATCGGCGGCATTACGCAGCAAAGTGTGGAGCAGGCGGCGCAGCTGGCTATCGCCATGCAGCGCGCCGGCGAGCCCCGCGCCATGCCTGCGGATTATCAGGACACCAACGTAAGCGTCAAGGTGGTCAAGCTCATTCAGAGCTATACGCCCATCGTCAATGAGACCGTATGGCTGAAGCGCTGAGACATGATTTCGGACACTTCGCGCGCATTGTCATGGCTTTTGCTGGCACGGGGATGACAACCGGCCCCCGCTTGCGTTATACTGTATAAGCCAACCAAGGAAGGCACCAAACCCCATAGAAAATACAAGGAGGATTCGATTATGACCCGCAAGCTGATAACCACCCTGCTGTGCCTGGTACTGGCTGTGGCGCTTCCGTTGGCGGCGCTGGCCGATACCCGGCATACGCTCACCCTGATTCCCGGTGACGACCTGAGCGCAGTGCCCGCGATTGCAGACCTCTGCGACGCGCTGTCTTTGACCCTGACCAAGGGCGAGAAGTCGGGCGGGCTTACGCTTTCCGTTGGCGGAGAGGATATTGCCACCGTTGCGCTGGGCGCGGACAGCACCGGCCTGTACGTGCAGTCCACGCTGTTGGGGGACGACGTGTACTATGTCAACTGGGATGACGGCTTCGCCTACGTCTCCGATCTGGTCATGGAAATCGCCGAGGCAAACGGCATGGAAACAGACGCGGGCATGGCCGCCACGCTGAAAAACACGCTCGACCTGTATAAGACCAAAATCGTGGAAACCCTCGGCGCAGCCGGTTATGCCGGGTCGTCCACGGTTACCGGGACCCTTGACAGCGCAATGAACGATCGCGAAGCGCTTAAGGAACTGATTCAGGAAAGCTTTCCGGACGATCCTGACATGGTGGCTGTTTATGAGCGGCTCTTTGACAACATGACCCTTGAGGAAGGCGAGTTTACCGATCCCGAACGCGATCCGGCCACCCGCCATATGTCCATGGTCCTGACCTCCGAGGATATGGCGGACATGTGCGATACGCAGTATATGCGCGGGGTTATGGAGATGACGCTCAAGTCCCAGAACCCGGAGCTGGGGGAGGAGGAACTGTCCGCGGCGGTGGATGAGGCGATTGAGCAGGCCCGCAGCGTCTACGAGGAGAGCGACCTGCAACTCGTCATAAATATCTACACCAGCGATGAGGACACCAACCTCGTGGGCATGGACATGGGCATGGAGATGACCATTCCTGCTGATGAGGGAACCGAAACGAAGGCGACCCTGAACTTCAACTATGACCGCCTGACCGGTAACAACGGTGTGGATCATCGCGCGGACATGAGCATGGTTGCCGATGATGAGACACTGGGCCTGATGGGCTTTCAGCTCTCGCAGGGCAAGGACGGCGTAAGCGACGGCTACTTCGCCGTGCTGGCGAATCAGCAGCAGGTGACCTTTGCCTACCATGCCGAGAACCAGGGCAACGACCGCATACGGACCCTGAATCTCTACAGCCGCGGCAACGCTGCCGCCATTATCGCACCCGCGGCCTCCGACAGGCCTCTCTTCGGCTTCCAGCTGGTTTCCGGACCTGCCGAGGACAGCGTGCTGGATGCGATCGACAATGCGACCGGCGATACCGCTATCGATCTGATGAAGCTGTCCGCCGAGGAAATGCAATCCCTGTTTATCGATTTGCAGGCGCATGTCACCCAGGCGGCCTTTACCGCGCTGGGCAACCTGCCTGAAAGCGTTATCCAACTGATGACGAGCGGTACCCCAACGATCGAAATAGAAGAATAAATTCCTGACTGTCGTACACAAGGCCCGACAGGCTGCGCATGGCCGCTTCCCATCGGGGGAGGCGGCCTTTTCTCATACAAAAAACCGTGGGAGAGCTTTGCCTGGAGCCCTCCCACGGTTCATCCATCATTTTGCTTTCTGACCGATGCGGTTTTCAGTGCCGCTGAGCAGGCGCTGGATATTGCTGCGGTGCCGCCATACGCACATGGCGAACAAAACCACCGTAAACAGACACACGGCCCACTGTCCCCAGTGGGCTATGCACATCAGCACCATGTAGCAAAACAGCATCGTCATGCTGCCCAGGCTGATGAAGCGCGTCAGCGCGATCACCGCCAGGCAGGCCACAATGGCGACCGCCCCCCACAGCGGGTCCACAAAAAATACCACAGCTGCCGAGCAGGCAACGCCCTTTCCGCCCTTGAAGCCGTAAAAGACCGGCCAGTTGTGCCCGATGATGGCAAACAGCCCGGCCAGCATCATCCCGTAACGCGCAATGCCAAAGGTGGTTCCCGGCAGAATCAGGCTGCCGATCCAGCAAGCCAGCGCAGCCTTGAGAAAATCGCCTGCGAAGGTGATCAGCCCGCTTTTAAGCCCCATGACGCGCAGCACGTTGCTGGCGCCCGTGTTTTTGCTGCCGCGGTTGCGGATATCCACGCCCTTTGCGCCGGATACCGTGAGCCCCGTGGAAAAACAGCCAAGCAGATAGGCGATAGCGGCGACCAGTATCGAAAGCAGAATTTCCCGCATATGTTCCTCCATCCGCGGCACATGCCGCCCGTGATTCATTCTTCCCGGTGCGAGCCGCGATTATTATAGCATAGCCGGAACAAAATGCAAACCTGTCATTTGGACTGCCGGCAAATATGCCGCGGTGCTTGCAACGCGGGGCTGAATCGTCTATAATAAACCATGTATGTCTACAGACCCAAGTACAGGGAGGATGGAAACCGGTATGCAACACACGACCGTCAAGCACAATCCGCTCACGTTTTATCTGCGGATGCTTCTGTATATGTTTGTGGCGCTGCTCCTGCGCCTGTTGGCGCTTGCGCCGCTGGCCTGCCTGTTTGTTTTTCCTGCGGGATCGCCGCTGAAACTGCTGGCGCTGCTGTGCCCGGTCCTTTTGGTGCTGCTGGTGTTACCGCTGCGCTATTCCTTTGCCGAGGCGATGGTGCGGAGGGACGGCCGCCGCTATTTCAGCTTTGACACGGCGCTCAATCTGGGCAACTATGGCGAAAAACTGGCGGAGTCCCTGCTGCATGCTGCGCATGTGATCAAATGGGGGATTCCCTTCTTTGCCATGCTGATCTATGGGTACTACTGGTATAAAGAGGTAGACGCCCTCACCCTGCTCAGCACCCTGACCCGGCTGGGCCGGGGATGGACCAACACCTGGTGTTCCGTGGCCAATTTCTTCCTGGGACTGGTGGGAGGGGCCCAGCTTACGCCGCCCCAGAATACTTTGATGGACGGCGTAGCCGCGGTGCTGGCTGTGCTGGGGCTGGGCGTGGCCGTGTGGCTGTATGGCGCGGTGCGCAACAGTGCGGCGCGCTACGTATGGGCCTATGCCAACCGCAATGATCATTCGCCCCGCAAAGAGCTTCGCCGCCGTCTGCGCGGCCGCAGACTGGCCCAGCTGGGCGTGAGCCTGATCAATCTGGTTTTGTGGATTCCTTTTGCCATCGTGGCCGTGACTGCGGTCAAGGGTGCGGTGAGCGGCGCGGCGGAGGCGCTGATGGCGGCCATTACCCAGCAGGGATCGGCCGGGCTGGACATGGCGGCGGCTGTGGTGCCGCTGCTGGCCGCGTTCGTGTGTCTGTACATGCCGCTGCTGCCTATCCGCCGCATTCTGACGGCCGCCTTTGCGCTGTGGGAGCATCATCCGAAGGCCCGCAGCGGAGCCTCTTTGCAGCAGACGGCCTCCGTGCCTGCCGGCGAGGCAGCGCCCGCCTTTACCCCCGGCGAAAACGGAACCCGTCCGTGAGCGCCGTCCGGCTGGATAAGTACCTGGCCCAGAGCGGCGAACGAACGCGCAGTCAGGCTGTGCGCGCGATCAGGGACGGCCTGGCGCGGATCAACGGCACAACCGTGCGCGATCCTGCCGCCAAAGTGGGGGAGGGGGACGAGGTCACCCTTGCAGGGGAGCCCGTATATGACGAGGCACTGCAATACTACATGCTTCACAAACCTGCCGGCGTGCTCACCGCCGCCCGCGACGGACGCGCGCAGACGGTCATGGACCTGGTTCCCCCGGCGCTTCTGCATCGCCGCGTGCTGCCTGTGGGCAGGCTGGACAAGGATACCACCGGGATTTTGATTCTGACCAACGACGGCGCGCTGGCGCACGCCCTTCTGGCTCCGGGCCGGCACGTGTGGAAGCGCTATGTGGCCTGCGTAACCGGACGGCTGGACGGGGAGGACACGGCGGCCTTTGCCGCCGGGGTGCCTCTGAGCGATTTTACCGCGCTGCCTGCCACCCTCACCATTCTGTGTGCGGACGAAAGCGAAAGCCGGGCGGTTGTAGAGGTGCGAGAGGGCAAGTATCACCAGATTAAACGCATGTTTTCCGCGCGCGGACATGAGGTTACGGCTCTGCACCGCGCCTCTTTTGGTCCGCTGGAGCTGCCGGATGATCTCCCGCCCGGCGGCCTGCGCCGGCTCTCCGCCGATGAGGTGGCCGCTCTGCGTGCCGCTGTTCTGAAACCGAACGATAAGGAAGGGTAAGCCATGCCGCCTGCCAACGATCATTACTATACCGCAGAACCCTCCAGCGAGCACCGCCCCGGCGAGGTTCGCTTCTGCTATGGTGGGCGCGAGTTGGTCTTTGCCACCGACAGCGGCGTATTTTCGCGCCGGGAACTGGACCGGGGTACGGAGGTGTTGCTGGCTGCGCTGCCCGAATCCGTCCCTGGGCCGGTACTGGATATGGGTTGCGGGTACGGGACCATCGGCGTGGCCGTAGGCGCGCGATGGCCGGGATTGCCGGTTACCATGGCGGATGTGAACCGTCGCGCCTGCGATTTGGCGCGCGAAAACGCCCGTCGAAACGGCGTTCGGGCTGAAGTGATGGAAAGCGACGGATATATGGCTCTGACGGGAAGGCGCTTTGCCACCATCCTGCAAAACCCGCCCATCCGCGCGGGCAAGGCCGTCATCTACCGCATGTTTGCCGACGGGGCGGCAAGCCTGTTGCCGGGAGGCCGGCTGTGGCTGGTCATCCGCAAGCAGCAGGGTGCGCCCTCGGCAATGAACTATCTGGCCACACTTTTTGATGAGGTGGCCGTGGTGGAAAAGAAAAGCGGTTACTGGGTGCTGTGCTGTGCCGCGCCCCATCAGGATACAGAGGAGGATACCAAGGATGTATGACCGGGCTTTTTTTGACCGTCCCATCGACCGGCGGGGGACGGCATGTGAGAAATGGGATGTGGCCATGGCGCGTGACGCGCGTGTGAGCAATCCCATGTGGGTGGCGGACATGGATTTCCGTTGCCCTGACGAGGTGGTGAACGCCCTGTGCGAGCGCGCGGCCCATCCGGTCTATGGTTATACCGAACAGACGGACAGGGCGTTGGCAGCCATGCTGGATTTCATGGAGCGCCGCCATGGGCTCAAGCTGACCCCCTCGGAACAGATCATGCTGCCCTGTGTGGTTTCCGGGCTGAAGGCGGCGGTACAGGCCTTTACGCAGCCTGGCGACCGCATCATCGTGCAGCCGCCGGTATATGGACCGTTTTACGCGTCCGCGCGCGATAACGGCCGCGAAGTGGCGGAGTGTCCGCTCCGGCGCGACGACGCGGGCCGCTACACCATGGACCTGCAAAGCGTGGAGGATGCCTGCCGCGCGGGCGCGCGCATGATGTTCCTGTGCAGCCCGCATAATCCCGTGGGACGTGTGTGGAGCCGGGAGGAGCTCAAGGCGTTGTTTGCCGTGCTGGCCCGGTATGACGTATTGCTTGTATCCGATGAAATCCATGAGGACTTTGTCTATCGGCCGGGGGTGTTCGTCCCGGCACTGGATCTGGCCGTGGAAGCGGGCGTGCGCGCCATCTCCATGACCAGCGCCAGCAAGACTTTCAACCTGGCGGGTCTGCAGCAGGCGACCGCTTTCTGCCGCGACAGGGCGCTGCTGGACCGCCTGGAAAAAACGCTGCGTGACGCTGGCGTGGTATCCGGCAACATCTTCGGGATGACCGCTACCGAAGCGGCCTTCGCTCACGGCGATGCGTGGCTGGATGCGATGCTGGATTATGTGGCTGAAGGCTACGCCATTTTCCGTCAAGAGGTGGAGACCCGGCTGCCCGGTGCGGTCCTTACCCCGCTGGAGGCTACCTATCTGGGCTGGCTGGACCTGCGCGCCTGGGGCCTTACCACCGCGCAGCTGATGGAGCGCACGAGGGCTGCGGGTGTGGAACTTACGCCCGGAACCTTCTTTGGCGCAGATGCGGGCGAAGGATTTCTGCGCGTGAATCTGGCCTGTCCTCATGAACGCGTGCGCCTGGCCGCCGAGCAGATCGAACGCGCCCTGAAACAGCAGGACGAAAAATAACATGGAGAGATGGAGGGACACAAACGTGCAAGACCTGAGCATCATCATCGACGAGCTACGGGAGGAAATGATCCAGACCCTGAAGGGCTGGATTCAGGTGCCCAGCGTGAAGGCGGCTCCTGAACCCGGCGCTCCCTTTGGCCGCGAGGTACGGCGGGCACTGGACCTGGTCCTTTCGGACGCGGCGGCCATGGGCTTTGAAACCCGCAACTTTGACGGCTATGCCGGCGATGTGCGGATGGGCCCGCTGGGCGTGGACCCGCTGGCCATTCTGGTGCATCTGGACGTGGTGCCCGCCGGCGACGGCTGGACGGTGCCCCCCTTTGCCGCTGAAATCGAGGATGGACGCATGTATGGCCGCGGTATGTCCGACGACAAGGGACCTGCTGCAGCGGCGCTGTACGCCATGTACGCCATGAAAAAGGCCGGCCTGCCGCTTAAGCGCGAAGTGCGCCTTATCTTCGGCTGCGATGAGGAAAGCGGCTGGGAGTGCATGAAATACTACATGGCGCATTGCGACATGCCCCGCACAGGCTTCAGCCCCGATGCCAGCTACCCCGTCATCAACACGGAAAAAGGGCTTCTGCACCTGAGCCTGCGTGCGGGCTACGCTTCAGACGGCCTGCGCGTAAAGGAAATCAGCGTGGGCGAGCGCTGCAACGTGATTCCCGGCATCGCCACCGCGCTGGTGGAGGGCGATGAGGCCCTGTGCAGCAGGATCAACCATCTGGCGGGCGATATGCATATTCAGGTGGAGGCGAAGATGCAGGATGGTCTGGTGCTGCTTACCTCTACGGGTGTGCCCGGCCATGCGGCCTATCCCGAAGCGGCCCGCAACGCCATCGGACAGCTGCTCCTGATGCTGCGCGCACTGGGCGTGACCGGTCCGCTGCGCACGTTGGCCGATCAGGTGGGCATGGAATATGACGGGCTGGGTCTGGGCATCCGCTGCATGGATGAGACCAGCGGCAGCCTTACCTGCAACCTGGGCATCCTGCGCTACAATGAGAAGGACGGGCTGTACGCCACGCTGGACATCCGCTATCCGATCCTGTGCGACCACGCCGCATTGACCGCCTCTGTGCGCGCGGCACTGGAAGGCGTGGAAGTCACCGTGGATGAGCAGAAGAACCCGCATCATGTGGCACCTAACAGCAAACTGGTCATGGCGCTGCTGGATGCGTACCACGAGGCTACCGACCGCCCGCGCGAGTGCGTGGCGACCGGCGGCGGCACCTATGCCCGTGTGCTGGAGGAGGGCGTGGCCTTTGGCAGCGTGTTCCCCGGCGAGGAGGAGCTGGCGCATCAGGCCGATGAATACATGTCGCTGGACAGCCTGGTACTGAACATGCGCATCTTTGCCCGCGCAATTGAGAAGCTCCAGGACTGAGGCTCCCGAATAGCAATTCAAAGCGGGACGTTTTCCTGGCCTTTCAGGCCGCAGGCAGGCGCCCCGCATCTTTTTGGAAAGATGGATACACAAACGCGAGGACTCCAACCGGAGTCCTCGCGTTTTGCATTGATCGTTATCTCAGACCTCAGTGAAGGCGTCCTTGCTCAGGCCGCACACAGGGCACACCCAATCTTCGGGCAGATCTTCCCAGGCGGTGCCGGGGGCGATGCCGTTATCCGGATCGCCTACAGCGGGATCATACACATAGCCACAGGGGCACTCATACTTCATGGTGATATCCTCCTCGCGTTTGATTGTTCTTAGCCGAAATAACGCTTGAGCAGACCGTCGAAGCCCTTGCCATGGCGGGCCTCATCCTTGCACATCTCATGGACGGTGTCGTGGATGGCATCCAGGTTAAGCTCCTTGGCCAGCGTGGCCAGCTCCTTCTTGCCGGCGGTCGCGCCCCACTCAGCCTCAGCACGCAGCTCCAGGTTCTTCTTGGTGGAGGGGGTAACAACCTCGCCCAGCAGCTCGGCGAACTTGGCAGCATGCTCGGCCTCTTCCCAGGCATAGCGCTTGAAGGCCTCGGCCACTTCGGGGTAGCCATCGCGGTCAGCCTGACGGCTCATGGCCAGGTACATGCCAACCTCGGTGCACTCGCCGTTGAAATTCATGCGAAGGCCCTCGATGATGCGGGGGTCAACACCCTCGGCAACGCCCACACGATGCTCGTCCGCATAGGACTTCTCTTCGCCCATGAGCTGGAACTTGCTCTTGGGAGCCTTGCACTGGGGGCAGAATTCAGGAGCTTCGGGACCTTCGTAAACATAGCCGCAAACCTTGCAAATCCATTTCATGATCAAATGACCTCCTTGGAATTGAAATCCGAATCTGAGGGGGCATCTCTCGCCCTGCGCCTATAGTATACCCCACTTGCGGAAAAAGTGAAACATAAATTTGCGCAAAATTTCTCAATTTTCAGGCGGAATAAGCGGCAAGCAACGCTTCTTCCATGCCGTCGGGATCGCACACGGCAGTATGGCGGACCGGCAGGCTGGCCAGACCGCGCACCTGATCGGGAATGGGTACGCCGCTGAGCTGCTCCACCTTCTGGGCGCACGCCAGAAAATCGAGCCCCGCCACGGTCTGCACGCCCAGCAGGCTGGCCGCTACATCGGGCGCGAACTTGTAGGGGCTGGCCGTGGACACCAGCACCGCGGGCGTCTGGTCACGGGTCTGGTCGCGGTACTGGCGCAATACGCAGGACCCCACGGCGGTGTGCGGGTCCATGACATAATGCGTGCGTTCATATACCAGCCGGATTTCATCAGCGGTCATCTTGTCGTCGGCGTAGCCGGCCCAGAATACCTTTTGCAGACCGGTCAGCCGCTGCCCGCCGATGGAGAAACTGCCGCAGGAGGAGAGCTGCTCCATCCACGTGCGCACCAGGGCGCCGTCGCGGTCGGCACACTCGTAGAGCAGACGCTCCAGGTTGGAGCTGACCAGAATATCCATGCTGGGGGACATGGTCTTGAAGAACGTGCGGTGGGTGTAGTACGTGCCCTCGCGGAAGAAATCGGTCAGCACGTTGTTACGGTTGCTGGCGCAGATCAGGCGACGGATGGGCAGGCCCATGCGCATGGCGTAATACCCGGCCAGGATATCGCCAAAATTGCCGGTAGGCACCACGAAGTTGACGCCCTGCCCCATGCGGATGGCGCCGCGCTGGACCAGGTCGGTGTAGGCAGTGAAATAGTATACAACCTGGGGAGCCAATCGTCCGAAGTTGATAGAATTGGCCGAGGAGGGCAGCTTGCCCAGCCGGTCCATGCGCTCGCGGAAGGCAGGGTCGCCGAAGAGACGCTTGACGCCGGTCTGCGCCTGATCAAAATTGCCTCGTACGCCGATGACGTGGGTGTTGTTTCCGCCGGTGGTGGTCATCTGCAATTCCTGCACGCGGCTGACCCCGCCATAGGGATAGAACACCGAGCAGCTGGTGCCCGGCACGTCCCGGAAGCCTTCCAACGCGGCCTTGCCGGTATCGCCGCTGGTGGCCACGATAATGCTGACCTCGCGCTTTTCGCCATTCTTTTCGGCAGCCAGGCGCACCAGATAGGGCAGGAGTTTGAGCGCGATGTCCTTGAAAGCCAGCGTGGGGCCATGAAACAGTTCCAGCACATGAACGCCTTCGATGAGCGTGCGCACCGGAGCCACATCGGGGTGATCCCACGCATCGGCAGCGTAGGCTGCGTCTACCGACTGCTCGATTTCAGCGATGGAGTAGTCCTCCAGAAAATCGCGCAGGATTCGTGCGGCGCGCTGACGGTAGCTCTGTCCGCACAGGGCGGCCAGCCGCTCGCTGGAAATCTGGGGAAACAGACTGGGCACATACAGGCCGCCGTCCGCAGCCAGGCCCCACAGGATGGATTGCGACGCGGTTACGCAAGCGCCGCCACGCGTGGAAAAAAAGGACATACGATCACTCTCCAGACAGGTTTCGGATGCTTCATAATTGGAAGTGGTTCCATCATACACGGTTTTGGGGCGCGTGTAAAGCCGGAAATGCACGAAAAAGGGGGACGGCCTTTCCAGCCGTCCCCTCATCATGCGAAGGTTCAGATCACGTAGGGCTTGATAAAGTCCGGCAGCTCTTCGGGACCGGCGCTGACGGAGATCACGAAATCCACATTGTGGTTGGTGCTGATGGTCTCCAGACGCTTGAACACCCATTCGCTGGTGGCCAGCTCATTGTGAATCAGCTTTTTGAACGCGTCAATGAAGATGAGCCCCACGTCGAAGTTCTGCGCTACGACGCCGCAGAGAAAGCCCATGAACATGTGGTCGCTGAGCAGCTCGTATTCGCTGGCGTTGATAAAGCGCACCTCGTGACGAAGGTCAAACATATAGCGATTGTCATCGTCGATGAAAACGATGTCGTGCTTGCTTTCCTGGCTAGCCTGGTTGGCCATGTCGATGATGCGCTTGGTTTTACCCGAGCCTTTTTTGCCGGCAATCACCTGAATCAATGGTAACGCCTCCTTACACTGTTTTGTTATCTCCGGGCGGCGCCGCGCGCCGCCGTGCTTACACCCCCATTATACATGAACCGGAGGAGAATAGCAACGCCCCTCATTGTTTTTCTTCCGGCGCAGACGAAAGAGCCTGCCGGAGCTCCTCCATGCCCATTTCCGGCAGATCGCGGAAAGGCGCGTCGGGCGATGTGGGATCAAAACGGCACACGGCGCGAAAATCGCATCGGTCACAGGCGCAGCGGTCCGGGTCACGAGCGGGGGAGATGGCTGTCTCCCCGCCGAAGAGCCGGTCCGCCAGGGCCACGGCCACCTCGCGCGCATGGGAAAGCAGGGCGGTGAGCTGAGGCATGTCCAGCGCGCGGGCTGTTTTTTTCAGCTCGCCGCTTTTGAGGTACATGGGCGGCAGCACCCAGGGGACATCCCCGCCGTCCATGGCGGAGAGGATCTCCACGTCGCTCAATGCGACGCCACGCAGCTGAAAGACCTCACGCAGCTTGCACTCCACGATTTCGGCGGCATCGCTGGCGCTTTCCACCAGCGGGTCGGCCACGTAGAAGTAGAACGCACCGGCGGGTTTACCGCCGGGAATGGCACTGGTGCATACATCCAGATACAGCAAAAGCTGCAATTGCAGCCCCCACCAGGCGCGCGCCGCCTCCAGGCTCTGCCGGGCAGATTTATAGTCGATTACGCGCAGATACACGCCATCGGGCGAGTCGTAGCGGTCGATCCGGTCGATCCGGCCACGGAGGGCCACCTGGCGGCCATCACTTAAAAGCAGCACGATGGGGGGCATGCCGCCTTCATAGCCGAAGGCGGCCTCCGTGCGGAAGAGGGAAAAGCGCCCCGCCGCCAGTTGCCGGGTGATGGCCACCGCCGCACGCCGGATAGCGCCGCGCGCCGCCTCAAAGCGGGCCAGGCTGCGGTCGCCGTCGCCCATGGGGCCTGCGAGCGCCTCCTCCACAAGAGGCTCCACAGCCTCGTCCGCCAGGCGTGACACGGTCTCGTCGGACAGGTTGGGATAGGCTGCCTCTCGCCGGACAAGCCGCGCAAAGCCATTGAGCGCCGCATGGTAGAAGGTGCCTGTTTCAATGGGGTCCACCTTCCATTCCCGCAGCACCTGGGGGCGCAGGCCGTAGGTGACGAAATGCTTGAACGGGCAATCCGCAAACTGCTCCAGTCGGCTTACGGACAGGGTCTCATCGCCATAAAGGGCACGGGCCGTGCCGGGCGCAAGGGGCTGGGCCTGTCCGTCGAAGCCCAGCGCGCGCAAAAGCCGCATGGCGGCGGGTGCGGTATCCGGGGAAGAGAGCAGCTTGTCCATGCGCTCGCGCCAGCGGGGCGCCAGGGGAACCGCGCCGTCGGCATGGGCGCGCAGCAACACGCCCAGCGCTCCCAGCGCCTGCGCGGAGGACAGGGGCAGGTCATCCTCCGGGACAGGCGTACGGGCGAGCCCCGGCATCAGCCGGTCGCGCATCTGCCCCAGCAGTGAAAGCGGCCGCAGGGCCGTGCCGTCAGGCGCGGTTTTGGCTGAGCTTAGAAAAAGCCAGCGCCTGGGCAGCGTCATGGCGCGCTTTACATCCAGGCGGGCCATGAGGGCGCGGCTTTCGTCCGTCAGGCCCAGAAAAGTCCGGGTGTCCTTCTGCGTCTGCGCTCGTTCCTCCGGGGTGAGCAGGCTGTCGGTGACGCGGGAAAGCAGGCCATCGTTCATACCCAGCAGAAACACCGCGTCCGCCTCCTCGGCCAGAAGGTGGCCCAGGGCGCCTGCGTGCACCATGCCCGCGGCGGGCGGCAGCGACTTGAGCGAAATGGCGGAAAGCCCGCATTCCAGCCGCGAGGCGATGTGCTTAAGGGGGATACGCGCACCGCCGCTGAGCTTGACCAGCTGGTCTATCAGCCGCAGCACGGCCTGCCATACCTGGCTGTTCTGGCTCGCGCGGGTCATAAATCCGCTTTCCAGCAGGCGCTCTTCCTCGCGTTTCAGCGCGTCATAGGCGTGTACGTCCTGCAAGAGCCCAAAGGCCGCAGTCAGCGAGGCCGTGGCATCGCGCGCAGCGACCAGTGCGGCCCGTGCCCGCAGAAGCGGTTCCATCAGCCGCACGCGCAGCGCCTCCGCGCGCGTGGCCTCCGGGCCACGGGTGAAGGGACGCGTCCAGCGCGCACGGTCCACGCCGTAGCAGTAGGCGTAGTTTTCCAGCTCGCACCCTTCCTCAAACGTCAGGGGGGCGTAGCCGCTTTTGATCAGGCAGAGCATGTCGCGGTTGCGCCAGCCGCCCGCCATGGCGCGCAGGGCCGCCAGCCAGAACTGCGCCAGCCCGTGCGAGGCGGCGGAAAGCTGCTGGTCGGTGTAGAAGGGAATGCCGCTGTCCTCCAGGGCGGCGGTCACGGCAAAGGCGTAGCCACCCCCGTCGGGATAGAACACGGCCACGCGCTCCGGGTCCACGCCCTGGGCCAGCAGCCAGCGCACCTCGCGGGTCATCAACGCTGCTTCCTCGTAGGGCGAGAGGCCATCGGACAGGTACACGCCCTCCGGCCTGCCTGCAAAGGCGGGTGCAGGATGGGCAAACAGCGCCCGGTCCAGATAGGCGATCGCCTCCGGACGGTCTGGCAACTGCGGCGGCAAGGCGTGCAGCTGCGCGCTTTCGCCGCTCAGGAAAAGCATCTTCTGAAACCGGGCGATCCCCTGCCGCACGGGGGCGTAGAGTTCGCCGTCCGGCGCGGTTTTAGCGTCGCAGATCAGTGCGATGGTGAGGCTTTTGCACAGCGGCGCAGCGGCGCTCAGCAGCCGCATCAGCTGCTCGGGCAGGGTGTCGAAGCCGTAGACAAACAGGTGTTTATCCCGTAAAAAGCCGCTGTCCGCAAGCCGGCCTGCCACGTAGGCAAGTTGGTCCTCGCTATCGCTGAAGCGCCCGCGGAGCACCTCGCGGTACTGGGCATAGACCTTGGCCAGGTCGGTCAGCTTGTCGCGCGACGATCCCGCCGGAAGAGTATCCGCATAATCCTTCAGCCTGTCCGGGTCCAGCCCGCCGCGCTTCATATCCGTGATCAGCGCATCCAGCTTTTCCACAAAGCCCCGGCGCTGGGCGATGCTGCCGTAGTAGGGGAGTTTATCCTCCAGACGCTCCAGCGCCTGACTCAGCGCCATGCGGCGGCCTGCGGCATCCAGCGGCTCGCGCCCGTCCCGCCCGGCGGCGGCCAGCACCTGCTCAGACAGCCGGGAGGGGCTCATCACATCAATCAAAAACATGCCGGTGAGCGAAAGGCGTTCCATCACCCCGCGCTCGGCGGCTAAAGTGAATTGCTCCGGGACCAGCAAAAGCACATCCTCGCCCTTCCTGGCGCATTGGCCCAGGGCCTCCACCACGGGGGCGAACAGCCGGTGAGCGCGCGCGGTCAGAATGGTAACGGACATGGGAAAAGCGCCCCCTCCTTTGCGGTTTTTGCCCTTTCGGCTGGAAAAGGCCGCGTGAACATGATATCATAAACGCAGGCGGCGCGCAAAGCCCGCCCGTGATTTTGCCGGCTCGTTTTTTCAGGGCCGGGAAAGGGTGAACAGAGTTATGGAGGACACCATCGTAGGCGTGGCCACGGCGGCGGGCGAGGGTGGCGTGGCCATCGTACGCGTGAGCGGGCCGGAGGCGGTGCGCCTGTTTGAAGAGGCGTTTCGGCCGAAGGGGGCCAAGCCGCCCTACGAAAGCCACCGGCTGATGGTGGGGCACGCGGTGGACGAAACCGGCCCCATTGATGAGGCCATGGGCGTGGTCATGTATGCGCCCCGGTCCTACACGCGCGAGGACGTGTGCGAAATCCACACCCACGGAGGCGCGGCGGCGGCCTCGCTGGTGATGCGGCGGCTGGTGCGGCTGGGCGCGCGTCCGGCCGAGGCGGGCGAGTTTACGCGCCGCGCGTTTATGAACGGCCGCATCGACCTGATGCAGGCAGAAGCGGTGATGGGCGTGATCTCTGCGCGGTCGGCGGCGGCGCTGCGGGCGGGGGAACGCCAGCTGGAGGGCGGGCAGAGCCGTTTTATCCGCAGGGCCCAGGAGGACTTGACCGCGCTGCTTTCCGGGCTGGAGGCACACATTGACTATCCTGATGAAATCGGCGAGGACGAGGCGCTCTCCGGCCTGTGCGAGGGGCTGGACAAGCTGATTGCGCGGCTGGATGGGGCGATTGACGAGCGGGGCGCGCGCATCGTGCGCGAGGGATTGCGCGTGGCGCTGTGCGGGCGGCCCAACGCGGGCAAGAGCACCCTGTTCAATGCCCTTCTGGGCGAAGACCGGGCCATCGTGACCGACATACCCGGCACCACGCGAGACGTGCTGGAGGGGGCCTTTATGCTGGACGGCACGAACGTGCTGCTTCAGGACACCGCGGGTCTTCGCGACAGCGGCGATGCGGTGGAGCGCATCGGTGTGGAGCGCGCCCGGGCGGCGCTCGGCCGGGCGGATGTTGCGCTGCTGGTGGTGGATGCCTCGCAGGACCCGGACGATGAGGCGCTGGACCTCTTGCGCATGGAGGCGCCCTGTCCCTGCGCCGTGCTGCTCAACAAGGAGGACGCGGGCGAGCGCTTCACCGCTTCGCAGGCGGAGCGGCTTACGGACAAGCGGCCCATTTTGCGCGTGTCCGCGCGCGAGGGCGAGGGACTGGACGCGGTGCGTGAGTACCTGCGCGGCTTCCTTCGCAACCCCGAGGAGCTGGCCCTCACTCATGAGCGCCACATGGCCGTGGCGCGGCAGGCGCTGGACAAGCTGCGCGACGCGCGGGCGGGTCTGGCTTCGGGCGGGTTGATCGACCTGGCGGCCGTGGATCTGCACGAAGCGCTCTATCTGCTGGGACGCATCACCGGCGACAGCGTGGACGAAAAGCTGCTGGACGATATTTTTTCGCGTTTCTGCGTGGGAAAATAGGGTGGAGTGCCCTTGCGAGACGCCGTGTGGCGCAATCATCTGACGTTTCGAGAGGAAGCAACTTCCTCTGGACAGAACATTGACAAACAAGGGGCACTGTTTCTTTATTATTGTGGCTTGCGGCAGATGAGAAACGCCCGCTTGTCCGGCCGGGAATCCCCGCTCTAGAATATGGTTTTTGCGCCCTTCGGGCGCTCATGGCGCTGGCGAAAGGTGTTGTGGTATAAGGAGCGCTGCCGCAACTCCCGACAGGACGTGAAGGCAGGCGCCAGCCCTACGGGCTGTTGCGCGAAGCGCAAAGCAGCCCGTAGCGAGGCAGCAAACCATGAACGCAACCGTCAGGGAAGCGCGAATGATTGAGCAACCGATGATCCCCCTGCACCCCACACTTTGTCAGCAGCCTGAACCTTGCTGCGCAAGGCTTCCGAACCTACCGCACATGTCGCTGGGTTCGGAATGCAGATCAGAGGGCTGCGCCCCTCCGAACCTCCCAAAAAGTTTTTTTGCAGCCTCCGTTTCGCTCAGACTTCTCTCTTCCAACGCTTCAGCTGGGGAAAGAAGCTCCGCATCCGCGCAGCCGCGTCCGACCCGGTCATGCCCGGGTGGTTTTGGGCCATGATGGGCGCGCAGAAATCGATCATCTCCTGCATGGTGCAGTCTCTGGTAAAGGCTCCGTTTTGATAGCAGTAGGTGCAATAGTCGGGATTGGGCGAGCCGTCCTTCTCGGTGCCCAGCTCCTGCGGAGCGCCGGTGAGGGGCATGCCGCAGCTTTGACAAAATTTCTGTTCCAATATAATACAAGCCTCCTGTCCATCCTGTTGTTCCTCCGGGGGACAGGAACAGGGTAACACATCAAACCTGACATCCTCCGTCAGGTTTGATACTTCCGGCACATCTTTTTCATAGCGCTGGCACGCCATCCGGGCAAACTGCGCAAGCCCCCTGCGCACATGCAGCGGAGATAGCACCTCAGCAGTCCCGCCGAAAGACAGCAGATAGCTGTACAGCCAGCCGTCTCCCAGCGGCATACGCGCGGTCACGATGAAGGAGCCGTCCTGCCCGATGCGGATCGATTCGCCGGAAAATTCGTCATATACGCGAAAGGCCGCATCCGCCGGAAAGCGCAGCGTCACTTCACACTCGGTGAGTCCGCCGGAGGCGGGTTCGATCGGTGGAGGGACGAGGGTTTCCGAGAAGCACTCCCCCGTCAGGTGCAGGCTGCTCATGCGGGTGAGCTTGAAGGTGCGCCACTCCTGGCGTTCCAGGCATATTGCCTGCAGATACCAGGCCGAGGACTTGAAGCACAGCCGCCCCGGCTGAACTTTCCGGGTTCGCAGGCCATTTGTCCCCGCATAGTGAAAGGCCAGAACCCTCTTTTCCAAAATGGCTCTACGGATCAAATCAAAGCGCATATCCTGCTTTCCGCTTTGGCCCCAGCGATCCAGATCGACCGACAGCCAGTCCGTAGCGGGAGCATGGAACAGCGCGACCAGCTTTTGCAACAGCTCGCCGCTGCTGCCGGTGGCGCTGGCCAGCGCCTTGACCGCCAGCAACAGTCGCTCCTGCTCGTCCGGGCTCATCAGGGTGCGGTCCAGCACAAAGCCATCCATCAGCCGGATGCCCCCGCCTTGCCCCTGCCCGGTTGCGATGGGCACGCCCGCCTGACACAGGGCCTCCACGTCGCGGTAGATGGTGCGCACCGAAACCTCCAACCGGCGCGCCAGCTCCGGCGCAGTCACGCGTTCCCCGCTCATCAGCTCATAAACAATTTGAAACAGGCGGCTCGATTTCAAGGTGCTGCGCCTCCTCTCCATCCTCGCATTATACCATGGTTGAGCCGATTATGAACAAATGTTGAATTCGAGCAAGAAAATTTCAAAAGCACTTGACAAACAGGGACCACTGGCATATGATATGCATGTGTTAGCACTCGACCTTAACGAGTGCTAACAACCCAGAAGCGTGAAACATACCGTCAGGGAGGTGGAAAGGATGACGATGGACGCACGTAAGTTTCGCATTCTGCAGGCGATCATCGATGACTATATCCTGACCGCCATTCCGGTGGGCAGCCGCACCATCTCGAAAAAATATGAGATGGGTCTGAGCTCGGCTACCATCCGCAACGAGATGAGCGATCTGGAGGAACTGGGTTATCTGGACCAGCCGCATGTGAGCGCGGGGCGCATTCCCAGCGCCAAGGCGTATCGGCTGTATGTGGACCAGCTGCTTCAAAACGGGTCCATCCGCACCGGTGATGCCGCGGATGTGCGCGCCTACTTTACCAACCGTGCGCAGCAGATGGAGGATGTGATCAGCCGTGCGGCGCAAGTGCTGTCGGGGTTGACGCATTACACATCGCTGGTGATGAGCCCCAAGGGTGCGGAGCTTCGCATCCGTACGCTGCAGTTGGTACCGGTGAGCAGCCAGAGCGCGCTATTGGTGATCGTTACCGATGGCGGCATCATGCGGGATTCCGTGATCCGCGTGGGGAACGATATGGATTCCGATGCGCTTTACGCCGTCAGCCGCATGCTGACCGAACGGCTCAGCGGTCATACGCTGAGCGAGGCGCTGGCCCTGATTAAGGAAACGGAGCGCGACATGCAGGCAGAGCGCCCGGTGCTCAACGGTGTGGCGGAATTTCTGGACGCGGTGGACAGCGAGGGCGGCAAGGCTAAGCTCACCTTGGGCGGCGCCAGCAACATCCTCAACTTTCCCGAGTATTCGGATGTGGAAAAGGCCCGCTGCTTCCTCAGCGTGCTGGAAACCAAGGATAAGCTGCTCAAGCTGATGGAAAACCATGGCGAGATGGCCTTCACCGTGCGTATCGGTCCCGAAACCGGCATTCCGGAACTGGAAGACTGTTCACTGGTCACGGCCACCTACCGCTTGAGTGACAACACCCATGGCACCATTGGCGTCATCGGTCCCACGCGCATGCAGTATGGCCGGGTGCTCAGCGTGCTCAGCGCCATGGGCAAGCAGCTCACCGACCTGCTCAGGCAGGACAAGGAGTAAAACAATATGGCAAAGAAGAAAAGAAAGCAAAGAGGGGACACCATGCAGGACGTTACGCAAAAGCCGCAGGCCAGCGAAGCGGAAGAGGCTGTTGAGACCATGGAAGCAGCCGTAGAAACCGCCATGGACGCCGACGAGGCTCACGAGCAGGCCAAGGAGGAAATGGCGCAGGACACCGCCGCCGCCGAAGCGGCCGAGGCGCTCGCTGCCGCCATCGCCAAGCAGGAAGAATACCTGGCCATGGCCCAGCGCGTGCAGGCGGACTTTGAAAACTTCCGGCGCCGCAACCAGAATGTCCGCAAGGAGGCCTTTGACGACGGGGCGCGGGCGTTTGCCACCACGCTTTTGCCGGTCATTGACAATCTGGAGCGCGCCATCACCGCTGCGGGCAAAAATGCCGGCGAGGGCGATTCGCTGAAAAGCGGCGTGGAAATGGTGCTTCGGCAAATGTGTGAGGCATTCGAAAAGCGCGGCATCACCCCCATCAGCCGACAGGGTGAGAAGTTCGATCCCAATCTGGAAAACGCGGTGATGCAGGGTGCGCCGGAGGACGGCGAGCCCGGTACCGTCTGCGAGGTCCTGCTCAAGGGCTACCAGATGGAGGGCACGGTGCTCCGCCACGCAATGGTGAAGGTCGTTCCTGAATAACGGCCTCTTTCCCCGGTAAGCGGCACCGCCGCATTACATAGATTCCCAAAACGGACAACTACCAAATTTGCGCAAGCGCGCAAGCATTTTGAGGAGGATAAAGCATATGTCTAAGATCATCGGTATCGACCTGGGTACTACCAATAGCTGTGTGGCCGTCATGGAGGGCGGCGAACCTACTGTTATCCCCAACGCTGAGGGTGCGCGCACCACGCCTTCCGTGGTTGCTTTCACCAAGGACGGCGAGCGTCTCGTTGGCCAGATCGCCAAGCGTCAGGCCATCACCAACCCCGAGCGCACCGTAATTTCCATCAAGCGTGAGATGGGTACCTCGCACAAGGTAAACATCGACGGCAAGGAATACACCCCGCAGGAAATCAGCGCCATGATTCTGCAGAAGCTGAAGGCTGACGCCGAGAGCTATCTGGGCGAAACGGTCACTCAGGCTGTTATCACCGTGCCTGCTTACTTCAGCGACAGTCAGCGCCAGGCTACCAAGGATGCCGGCCGCATCGCGGGCCTGGAAGTGCTGCGTATCATCAACGAGCCTACCGCTGCGTCTCTGGCCTATGGCCTGGACAAGGAAGGCGGCCAGAAGATTCTGGTGTACGACCTGGGCGGCGGCACGTTCGACGTAAGCCTGCTGGAGATTGGCGACGGCGTGTTTGAAGTGCTGGCCACCAACGGCGATACCCGCCTGGGCGGCGACGACTTCGACGAGCGCATCATCAACTACGTGGCCGACACCTTCAAGAAGGAAAACGGCATTGACCTGCGCCAGGACAAGATGGCCTATCAGCGCCTGAAGGAAGCTGCCGAGAAGGCCAAGATCGACCTGTCCGGCGTGATGTCCACCAACATCAACCTGCCCTTCATCACCAGCGACGCCACCGGTCCCAAGCACCTGGATATGACGCTGACCCGTGCCAAGTTTGACGAACTGACCGCGGATCTGGTGGAAAAGACCATCGGCCCCGTGAACAAGGCGCTCAAGGATGCCAACCTCACCCCGGACCAGATTGATAAGGTCATTTTGGTGGGCGGCTCCACCCGTATCCCGGCTGTGCAGGCAGCAGTGAAGAAGATTACCAACAAGGAGCCCTTCAAGGGCATCAACCCCGATGAGTGCGTGGCTGTGGGCGCTGCCATTCAGGCCGGCGTGCTGGGCGGCGAAGTCAAGGACGTACTGCTCCTGGACGTGACGCCGTTGAGCCTGGGCCTTGAAACCGAGGGCCACATCTTCACAAAGCTCATCGAGCGCAACACCACCATCCCCACCAGCAAGTCGCAGGTGTTCTCCACCGCGGCTGACGGCCAGACGGCTGTGGAAATCCACGTGCTGCAGGGCGAGCGCCCCATGGCGTACGACAACAAGACCCTGGGCCGCTTCCAGCTGACCGGCATTCCCGCTGCGCCGCGTGGTGTGCCGCAGATTGAGGTAACCTTCAGCATCGACCGCAACGGTATCGTAAACGTCAGCGCCAAGGACAAGGGCACTGGCAACGAGCAGAAGATCACCATCACCGCTTCCACCAACATGACCGAGGAGGAGATCAACCAGCGCGTGAAGGAAGCCGAGCAGTACGCCGAGCAGGATAAGAAGCGCAAGGAAGAGGTCGAGGTGCAGAACCGTGCCGACACCCTCATCTACGAGATGGAAAAGCAGCTTCGTGAAAACGGCGACAAGCTCGACAGCGCCGATAAGGAGACCGTCCAGCACGAGATCGACGAGTTCAAGAAGGTGCGCGAGGGCGGCGACACCGAAGCCATCAAGAATGCGATGGAGAGCATGACGCAGAAGGTTTACCAGATCTTCGGCAAGATCTATCAGCAGGAGGGTGGCCAGCCCGGCGCTGGTGCGGGCCCGCAGGTCAACGAGGACGGCACCATCGACGCCGACGCGGAAGTGAAGTAATTCGGGACCGCATGGCCCCGATCAGCCCCGGCGCGGGGGAGGAACCTCCTCCCTCACGCGCGCCGGGGCATTCGGTCTGTATATACAGCATGTTTTGAAAGTAAGTAGGTGAGCTTTTTGGCAAAGCGCGATTATTATGAGGTGTTGGGCGTAAGCAAGGATGCCTCCGAGGCCGAAATCAAAAGCGCGTACCGCAAGAAAGCCAAGGAATGCCATCCCGACCTGCACCCCAACGACAAAAACGCCGAAGAGCGCTTCAAGGAGCTCAACGAGGCCAATGAGGTCCTCAGCGACCCCGAAAAGCGCAAACGCTACGACCAGTTCGGTTTTGACGGCCCGCAGATGGGCGGCGGCAGCGGCGGCGCAGGTGGGTTTGATTTCAGCGGCTTTGGCGGCATGGGCGGCTTTGAAAGCATCTTTGATACCTTCTTTGGCGGCATGGGCGGCAGTGCGCGGCGGGCCGGTCCTGTCCAGGGCAATGACCTGCAGCACCGCATCACCATCACCTTCGAGGAGGCGGCTTTCGGCTGCGAAAAGTCGGTCGATTTCTTCCGCAACGAAAACTGCGATGCGTGCGGCGGTACGGGCGCCAAGCCCGGTACCCAGCCCCAGACCTGCCCCACCTGTAAAGGCTCGGGCCAGGTGCGCACGGGCGGCGGCTTCATGGTCACGGTCCGTACCTGTCCCACCTGTCACGGCGAGGGCAAGATCATCAAGGACCGTTGTCAGAGCTGTGGCGGCACCGGTCGTGTGCGGCGCAAACGCAGCCTGAAGCTGCGTATCCCCGCCGGCATTCAGGACGGCGTGAGCCTGGTCAAGCGCGGCGAGGGCGAGCCCGGCATGCGTGGCGGCCCTGCGGGAGACCTGTACATTACCGTAACGGTCAAGCCGCACCGGCTGTTCAAGCGCGACGGCAATAACATTCTCCTGGATATGCCCATCAGCATCACCCAGGCGGCCCTGGGCGCGGAGATCGACGTCCCCACGCTGGAAAAGCCCGTGAAGCAGCGCATTCCCGAAGGTACGCAGACGGGTACGCAGTTCCGCATCAAGGGACAGGGCATTCCTTCGCTGAAAAACGGGCTCAAGGGCGATCTCATCCTTACCGTGCATGTGGAGGTGCCCCGTAAGCTGAACGAGCGGCAGAAGGACCTGCTCCGCCAACTGGAGCAGAGCCTGGGCGGCAAGGAATACGAAGGACGCAAGACCTTCGCCGACAAAATCAAGGAAATATTCAACAACTGATCCAAAAGCCCAAGGCGCCAGGCGCCCTGGGCGCTTTTGGACCCAAGAAGATGCGGAGGTGCCTTATCTTGGAATGGCTGGAAGCGGTGGTCCATACCACCACCTTTGGGAGCGACCTGGTCAGCGATGAAATGATGGCACTGGGCGCGGCGGGAACTGAAATCGTGGACCGCGCGGATGTGCCCGACCCCCGTCAGCCGGGCGTATACTGGGAGCTGTACGACCCTGCCATGATCGACGCCATGCCCGATGACGTTTTGGTGAAGGCGTGGTTTGAACGCGGCGAAAAGGAACGGGAAACGATTGAGGCCGTGCGCGCCCATCTGGAGCAGCTGCGCGCGCAGGGAGGCGCCGACCTGGGCACCCTGCGCCTGGAGCTGAGCGGCGTCAAGGATGAAGACTGGTCTGAAAACTGGAAAAAGTATTATAAGCCGTTCCGTATCGGCACGCATCTGGTGGTCAAGCCCACCTGGGAGGCGTACCAGCCCAGCCCGGAGGATCTGATCATCGAACTGGACCCCGGCATGGCATTCGGCACCGGCACGCACGAGACGACCAACATGTGCATGCAGCTGTTGGAAAAGCATCTCAAGAGGAATATGCGCGTGATGGATGTAGGCACCGGCAGCGGCATCCTGGCCATTGCGGCGGCGCGCCTGGGCGCCAGAGAGGTGCTGGCCATCGACATCGACCCTGCGGCGGTCAAGGTAGCGCGTGAAAATATCGCCCTGAACCATGTGGAGGACCGCGTGCGCGCCGTGGAGGGCGATCTGTGCAAAAGCGAGGCCATGCCCTGCGACCTGGCCGTGGCCAACATTGTGGCCGACGCCATCCGCATGCTGGCTGCGCCGCTCACCCGCCATCTTGCAAAGGGCGGCCTGCTGATCTGCTCCGGCATCATCCGCGAGCGGGAGCAGGATGTGCTGGACGCCGCGCTGGCGGCGGGCTATGTGGTGGCGGACCGCCTGGAGAAGGGCGAGTGGGTCGCTCTGGCACTGAGAAACGAGGCGGCATGATGCATCGTTTTTATGTGGAACACCCCGCGTCGGCAGGAAAGACAGCCGTGCTTTCCCCGGAGGAAAGCGCGCATGCCGCGCGCGTGCTGCGTCTGCGCCCCGGCGAGGAGATTGTGCTGCTGGACGGCCAGACGCTGTGGAGCGCTAAGCTGGAAGTGGTGAACGACCGCGCCTGCGAGGCGCGCGTGCTTTCGGCCCTCCCCTCGCCGGAGCCGTGTGCAAAGGTCACGCTGATTCAGGGCCTGCCCAAGTCGGACAAGCTGGAATGGATTGTGCAGAAGGCCACCGAGCTGGGTGTATGGGCGCTGTGGCCCGTGGAGATGACGCGCTGCGTGGCGCGTGGTGGCAAGGACAGCCGCCGCGATCGTCTGTCGCGTATCGCGCTGGAGGCAGCCAAGCAGAGCGGCCGCGCGCACGTGCCGCAAATTGAGCCTGCGCAGGCCTTCCGTCAGGCGCTGGAGGCACTGAAAAAGGACCCGCCGGACCTGCTGCTCACCGCCTGGGAGGAGGAACGTGCCCTGCCCATGAGCCGGGCGATAGCCGATTTTGCGGCGCATCATGGCCGGCCTGGCCGGGTGGCCGTGGTCATCGGGCCGGAAGGCGGAATAGCCGCAGAGGAATGGGAGGCCCTGCGTGCACTTGGCGCGGTCAGCGTAACGCTGGGGCCGCGCATCCTGCGCACGGAAACGGCGGGCCTGTGTGCCCTGAGCGTATTGTGGGCCGCTTTGGGCGAGATGTGATAAAGGAGCGAAAGCAGACGCATGCAAAAGACTGTATGCTTTACCACGCTGGGATGTAAGGTCAATCAGTACGACAGCCAGGCCATGCTGGAGGAGTTTGAGCGCCGCGGCTATACTGTGGCTCCCGCGGGCGCGCCGGCAGACGTATACGTGGTCAATACCTGCACCGTGACCGGTACGGGGGACAAAAAGAGCCTGCAGGCCATCCGCCGCTGCCGCCGGCGCAATCCCGGCGCGGAGCTGGTAGTCACCGGCTGCCTGGCGCAGCGCATGGGCGAAGCTCTCCGCGAAACGGGTGCCAGGCTCATTCTGGGCACGCAGTACCGCGCCCGGGTGGTGGAGCTGCTGGAGCAGGCTGTGCGCGAGGGTATGCAGATGGTGGCGGTGGAGGGCGTGAGCAACTCACCCTACGAGCCACTGAGCATCCACAGCCACGAGGGCCATACCCGCGCCGTGATGAAGATTCAGGAGGGCTGCGACAACCGCTGCACCTACTGCATCATTCCCAGCGTGCGCGGCGGCGTGCGTTCCCGGCCGCTGGAAGAGATTCGCAGGGAAGCGGAGGCACTTTCTCAGGCGGGCTTTCAGGAGCTGGTGCTGACCGGCATTCATTTGACCAGCTATGGTCGCGACCTGCCGGGCCGTCCCTCTCTGGCGCAGGCGGTAGAGGCCGCATGCCAAGCGTCGGGGGTACGCCGTGTGCGCTTGGGTTCGCTGGAACCACGGGTGGCCACACAGGCCTTTGTGGAGGCGCTCGGAGCCCTGCCGCGGCTCTGTCCCCAGTTCCATCTGGCGCTGCAAAGCGGCAGCGACGCGGTGCTCGCCCGCATGAAGCGCGGATATAACACCCGTCAGTTTCTGGAGGCCGTGGCGCGCATCCGGGGAATGTGGCCCCAGGCTGCCTTTACTACGGATGTGATCGTGGGCTTTCCCGGTGAGACGGAAGCGGAATTTCAGGAAACGCTGGATTTCTGCGAGCAGGTGGGCTTCAGCCGCCTGCATGTGTTCCCCTACAGCCCGCGCGAGGGTACCCCGGCCGCGACGATGGACGACCAGGTGGATGAGGCAGTGAAAGCCCAGCGCGTCCACCGGCTGATTGCGTTGGGCGAAAAGCTGTCCCGCCGCTACCGCGAGGGCTTCCTTGGGCAGGTGGCACAGGTGCTCCTGGAGGAAGCGCTGCCGGATGACGGCGGAGCAGAGGGATATACCCCCGAATACATCCACGTACGTGCACAGAATGGCCGGCCCGGCGCGTTGGCGCTGGTGCGGCTTGAGGCGCTTACCGAAGAAGGAATGGCAGGTACGGTTGCAGAATATCTGCCATAAGCATCACGCAAAAGGAGAGGATTGACATGACGGACTGTCTGTTCTGCAAGATCATCGCGGGGGAAATCCCGTCCAAGAAGGTCTATGAGGATGAGGATACCTACGCTTTTCACGACATTAACCCTCAGGCCCCCACGCATGTGCTGGTGGTGAGCAAAAAGCATACGCCCGACGTGGCGCACAATGCCGACCTGACTGACCATGAGCTGGCGGCCTGCCTGCGCACCTGCGCCAAGGTAGCCAAAGCGCTGGGCCTGGAGGAGGGCGGCTACCGCATCGTCAACAACTGCGGGGAAAACGCCTGCCAGACCGTGAAGCACATGCACTATCATGTGCTGGGCGGTGAAAAGCTGTCGGAGCGCATGGCATAAGGCTCCACGGCTCCTGTCCATGAAGTTTACGTTTCGTTCAAAATTCATGGTTGACGGCTTGGCGGATAAGCGCTATAATAGATGTATGGTCGCCGTATGCCCTTGACACAGTGAAGGGGCCAGGCGGTATGAGCGAGGGGAGGGATAGCAGTGTCCGAGGTACGCATCCGCGAGAATGAATCCCTGGAAAGCGCTCTGAAGCGGTTCAAACGTCAATGTGCTCGCACAGGTGTTTTGGCAGAGGCTCGCAAGCGTGAGCATTATGAAAAGCCCAGCGTGAAACGTAAAAAGAAGGCTGAGGCTGCACGCAAGCGCAAGTACTGATTCATACGCAATCCAAAAGGGCCGTCGCATCGAAAAAGACGCGGCGGCTCTTTTCGCTGCCTGCATGGAAAAGGGCGGCATGGCATTTGCCATGCCGCCCCATATTAGGCTGCGGCCTTTTCTCCGCCGCCGCGGAAGCGGGCCATGAGCTTTTCTCGCCGTTTTCGCCGCTTCTCCTTCAGAGCCAGACGGTCGGCCAGATCCCTCGCGCCCACGCCGTACACCAGGTACAGAATCAGCCCGCTCACCAGCATGATAAACACCGTAGAGGCGCATCTGCGACCCGAAGCATTGACGTTGTAACCGTCGCGGCCCTCCTCAGCGCACATGTTCTGGATAATCATGGCATAGGTCTTGCCATAGCTGGAGTGGAACGTGGCAGACATATCATATTCGGTAAAGAGGGCGTTGAAGTTCAGGGCAAAGACGGCCAGTACGCTCGGAAGCACAATGGGCAGCTTCACCTTGAGGAAGGTAAACAGCCCGCTCGCGCCAAGGTTGCGCGCGGCATCCTCCAGCTCCTCGTCGATGGCATAGAACGCCGCCTTAATCATGCGCAGGGCGAATGGCAATTTGACCACCGTATAGGCCATGATGATGAGGAAACGCACGTTCTCGCGCATGTACAGGTTGGTGTTGAAGACATACCACACATCCTCGGAGTTGAAGAACGTGCGGTAGGAATAGCAGATCAGAATGGTGGGCAAAAGCCAGGGAAACAGCAGGCTGTATTCCAGCACGGTGGACCGCTTTTTGCCGCGGTTTTTGAAGATGTAGTTGACCGCCACCACCACAATCACGCAGGCCAGCGCCGCCGCGATGGCCGAAAGCACGAAGCTCAGCCGGATACCGCCTACCGTGTCTGAATTGGCGAACAGACCGGAGATGGCGTCGGGCCGCGTCTTGAGCTTGCCGCGGTTGGTCATGAACTCATAATCCTGCGCCCCAAAGAAGTTGATCAACGTGAAATCGCTCAGGCTGAGCGTCTTGGAGCGGATGGCGGGATAGTTCTGGAAAGCGAAAAGGATGATCATCACCACGGGCGTCATGTAGATGATGAACAGCACGTAGGCGTAGATGTGTGCAAACACATTGGCCACGGGGTTGGTGATCTTCTGCTTGACCAGCTTGGCCTTGGTCTTGCTCACGCTTAGGTAATGGCCCTTGCGCTCATAGTTGGACAGCACCGTGAGCAGAACGATGGTGAACATGGCCAGCAAAATGGAAAGCAGCGCCGCACGCGCCTGCGGAAACGCCTCGTCCGCCACGGATGAGCCCGCCAGACGCACGATTTCCGGATTGATGGAGTCATAGCCTAGCAGCGTCGGGGCGCTCATGGCGCACAGACCCGTGATGAAGGTCATGACCGTAAGGGAAAACATCGTGGGAATCAGTGTGGGGAACACTACGCGCGTGAGCACCTTGAAGGGCTTGGCGCCCATGTTGCGCGCCGCCTCCACGGTGTTGTAGTCAATGCCGCGGATGGCGTTGCGCAGAAACAGCGCGTGGTTGGACGTACAGGCGAACGTCATCGTGAACAGGACCGCGTTGAAGCCGGAAAACCAGTTGCGGTCCATGTTGGGAAACATTTCATACAGCCAGGTGGTCAGAATGCCGTCGCTGTCGTAGAGGAACAGATAACCCGTCACCAGTGCGACGCCGGAATAGATCAGCGTGGTCATGTAGCCCAGCCGCAGGATCTTCGCGCCCTTGATATCGAAGTATTCCGTCAAAAGCACGATGCTGACGCCCACGATGTTCACCGTCACCACCAGGCACAGCGCCAGTTTGAGAGAATTCCAGACGTACTTGGGCATGTTGCCCGCAAAGAAAAAGCGGATGACAGCCAGGGGATCGGTCACGCCGTCGGCGTTTTTCACGGTAAAGATCTGCGTCAGCGTGTTGAGGCACGGCAGAAGCATGAAGCCGAAGAACAGATAGACAAAAAATGCGATGCCAAATGTTTTGGCCAGCAGGTTGGGTTTGAACCACGAGGAGGCCTTTGCGTTCATGCGGCTGCCCCCTTTAGCGCGCGTCGGGCGCGGCGTCGTAGCTCATCACGTCCACGGGATGAATGCCCACAGTCACCTTTTCGCCCGGCTCATAGATGTTGATGCCGTCGTTCTTTTCAATGGCCTTGATGGTCTGGCTGCCTGCATGAATATAATACTTGATGTACAGGCCATAGTATTCACGGCTTTCGATCACGCCGTCCAGCCGCAGCTCGTTATCGTCCGCGGGTCGGTTGACGCGGATGCGCTCCAGCCTGACGAAGTGGTGCTGCGCGGGGTCCAGCTTCAAGCCATCGGCTACCTCCCCCTCCAGGCGGTTGATGTCGCCAATGAAGTTGCAGACAAACTCCGTCCTGGAGTGGTTGTATACCTCGTTGGGCGTGCCGATCTGCTCGATAAACCCCTTGTTGAACACGGCGATCCGGTCCGACAGGGTGAGCGCTTCCTCCTGGTCATGGGTCACATAGATGGTGGTGATGCCAAAGTCGCGCTGCATCTTTTTCAGCTCATTGCGCAGCTGTACGCGCAGCTTGGCGTCCAGATTGCTCAGCGGTTCGTCCATGCAGATGATGGCGGGCCCTGTGACCAGCGCACGAGCGATGGCCACGCGCTGCTGCTGGCCGCCGGAAAGCTGGCTGACCGCCTTTTCCAGCTGTTCGTCGGACAGGTCCACCTTGCGGGCGATAGCGCGCACCTTATCATCGATTTCCTGCTTTTTGAGCTTTTGCACCTTCAGGCCGAAGGCGATGTTGTTATAGACCGTCATGGAAGGGAAAAGCGCATAGCTCTGAAACACGATGCCGATGTTGCGCTTTTCAATGGGGACATGGGTAATATCCACGCCCTTGACGCTAACCGTGCCGGAAACCGGCTCAATAAAGCCGGTGATGGTGCGCAGCGTAGTCGTCTTACCGCAGCCGGACGGCCCCAGAAAGGTGAAAAACTCGCCTTCGTGCACCTCTACGTTGATGTTGTGCAGCGCCTCAAAATCACCGAACTTGACCACAATGTCCTTCAGTTCGATCATGCGGCCGACAGCCCCCTTTATGTTCTTTGAGAATATGGATATGGCGAGCCCGATGGCTTCAGGCCCGCCATATCGCTCATTGAGAAAAATGCTTTTTTCGGCTCACGCCGGCCAAAAGCGTCATTCGCCGGCAGCCTGCGTCAGCACGGACCAGTCCAGATTATCCCAGTCGGGCTCGGTGGGAGCAGCGCTGTTGTCGGCCCAGTAGAAGCCCAGATTGGTCATGATGTTGGTCCATTCGCTGGAATGCGCACCCACATATTCCGCATAGGTCATGTCGGTGCCTTCGACGGTCTCCAGCGCGAAATTCTTCAGGGTGTAGATCGCGGGCGTCTCGTCGTAGATTTCAGCCACAGCGGCGGTGTTGCAGGGGAAGGAGTCGAACTCGTCAGCCCATTCAGCCTGCGTATCGGCGGAGCCGAACCACTCGGCGAAAGCCACCACAGCCTCCGTCTCCTCGGGGGTGCGGCCCTCGCGGTCCAGAATGCCCAGGTACTCGGCGATGTAGTAGGTGCCGTCAGCGATATCTACCAGCGCCCAGTTTTCGGGTTCCAGGGTGCCCAGCAGCGGATGCTCGGAGCTGTCGGCCGCGCTGTCCACGTTGCCGTAGAGAGAGCTGGAGTAGAAGGTAGAAACCTGCACCTCGCCGCGGTTGAGCGGATCAAAGCCGTAGCTGTCGCCGGTGTAGATGCCGTTGGCGCAGTAGTTCCACAGGGTCTTCCAGCCTTCCACGGAGATGCCGCCCGCGGGGGATTCGGGATCGGTGAAGGGGAAGAGCATGGCGCTGTTGATGTTGGAGTTGGTGGTGCCGCCCACCTTGCCCTGGCGGTACCAGGTGTACCCGCAGTCCACGATGTCGGCCCAGTGCTCAAAGCTCAGCTTTTCGCCGTTGGTGCCCAGCTCGTCGGTGCGGTAGAGCATCAGCACGTTCTGGATGACCAGGCCATAGGCCTTGCCGTCGTATTTGTATTCGCCCACTTCGTCGGCCCAGGTGGGGGTCCAGTCCATCACCTTGAGGTTCTCGTAGGTGCCGTTGACCAGCTGAGACCAGCGGGTTTCATTCAGGCCGAAGATGATGTCGCCGTCCTTGTTCTCATTGGCGGCCTGGATGGCGGCGGTATCGCCGGAGATGACGCTGTTGTCATCCAGCGAGATGGTGAAGCCCGCAGCCTTGGCCGCGTTCTCCAGCCAGGTGGCGCGCTCGGTGGAGTTGGAGTTGGAATAGATACGGATGGTGTAGCCGCTGTAATCCTTTTCTTCAGCGCTGGCAAAGGTGCATACGCTCAACACCATCAGCAGTGCAAGAACGACAGAAAAAGCCTTTTTCATCCTTGGAAATCCTCCTTTTTTCGCTTGCCGGGTCCATTTGGGCAAGGGCTTGAAGCGTTTTTATTATTATATCATAGTCACTGTGCCTCTGTAAACTGCTGATGGGAATTTTTGCGTGGGGAAGAACATGAAAAAAACGGTCAGGAAATGCCGCAGTCCTCTCTCAGTGAAGCCGCCGCGACTCAAAAATCGCGCCCAGCCCCGCCATGAGCAACAGCGCTGCCCCGGAGACGGCCATCATGCATCTAAGCGGGAGCCGGTCCGCCAACGGGCCAAAGACCGCCATACCAAGCGGCATGCAGCCCGAATAAGCGGCCCCCATCAGCCCGAATACACGTCCCTGCATGGCGGGCGCCGAGCGCGTCTGCAGCAGAGTGGACACTGCGGTCTGCACCGTGGTCAGCGCCACGCCGTAAAGCGCCATGACCCCCAGATAGATATCGAAGCGGGCGGAATATCCCAGGAGGATAGACAGGGTCCCAAAGGCAGCCAGTCCGGCGAGCAGCGTGTGTTCCTTCCTGGCAAACCCGCCCCAAAGGCCCATCAAAAGGCCGCCGGCCGCCATTCCGGCAAAGCCGGCCAGTTCGGTCGCGGTCAGATATTCATAGCTGTCACCAAAGACGCGGCTCACATGCAGGCCTGCCAGAAAGCCGCCGGGCACGCAGAAAAACACAAACGCGCCATAGACGGCCAGCAGCCGGCCTACCGTTCTGTCGCGTACGGCATAGCTTACTCCCGCCCGCAGGGCTGGCCACAGGGCGTCCTGCTTTTTCTCAGGGGCGGGAAGCGACACGCAGAGAAGCACCGCCACACCCACAGCGGCAGTGGCCACGTCAATCCAGAGGGTGGAGCGCAAGGTGCCAGAGATGAGCGCCGCGCCCGCTGCGGCCGGAGCGGCGAACTGCACCGCAGACTGCACAGCGGCGTTCATTCCGTTAAAGCGCATGCGCTTGTCCTCGGGCACCAAGAGCGGGACCGTGGCATTGACGGCCGGCGTCTGCAAGCCGGCGCCCACGGAGCGGATCATCGACAGTGCCAAAAGAGCGGACAGAAGCGCCACGCCTTCGGCAAGCAAAGGCATCAGCAGGATCATCATCAGCGTCACACCGGCAATGCCCAGATCCGCTCCCGCTATGAGCCGCTTGCGGGGAAACCGGTCCGCCCACACGCCGCCGATGAAGGAAACGGCGAATTGCGGCAGATAGGAGCAGACGCTGAAGGCAGCCACCCATGCCCCCGAGCCCGTCGCAACCGTGGCATACCATACGATGGCCATCTGTACCAGTGTAGAGCCGAAAAGGGTGACGCTCTGACTGATGAGAAACAGGGCCGCGTCGCATTTCCAGTTCTTTTTCATCTGACTACCGGCCGCCAACAGACCAGATCATGCGCTGGGTGGGGTAACCAAACTCCACCAGCAGCTCGCCTTCCCGAAAATTCAGGCGTTTCCATTCCCGCCGGTAGCCGGGGTCCGCCGGGTCGCGCTCGCGGAAGGTGGTCAGGCTCAGCTCACGCTCCGAAGAAAGCCTGCGTCGCACGGCCTTGAGCAACTGCACGGATATTCCCAGCGCGCGGTACTGCGGATGAACGGCCAGATAGTCGACCATGCCAGTAGCGCGGCAAAAACCGACCGCGCCTGCCGCCCGGTCTCCGCTGCTGAGGAGGAGGGCCTCTCCCCTCGCGATTCGAGCCTTGAGCCAGGAAAGGTGCCCGGCCTCGTCCAGCCTGGGATACCCATCCACCACCTGACCAAGAAGCGCCATCCAGGCCGGGATATCCTCTGCCTCCGCCGGACGGATGGCGGATAAGGGGGCTTCGGGATTCAGGCGGATGGGAAGCTGCAGCGGATAGAAAACGCGCAGGCGACGGTATTCCGCCGGCGGAATCTTGTACATGGCGCAAAAGGCGTCGCTGAACGCCTGCTGGCTTTGATAGCCCGCCATCAGCGCCAGATCCCGCAAAGGCGTCTGGAAACGGACAAGACGGCGCGCCGCCTCGGTCAGCCGCCGCCTCCGGGCATATTGGTGCGGGGTTATGCCCAAAATACCCGAAAATGCCCGATGAAGGTGGTATTTGGAATAGTGCGCCGCCTGTGCCATATCCGCAAGAGCAACGCCGTCCTCCAGATGAATTTCAATGAAATCAAGGGCTGTGCCGATCATTGCAAGCCGGATGTCGTCCATGCTGCTTTCCCTCCCCATCCGTCTGTCTCCCTCAGCATAGCACAAAAACAGATGGGATGTTTACAGGATTCTTGCGCATTGACGCGGGATCAAAAATACGCAGCCCCTGGCCGTCGTCAGGCCGTTGAAAAACCCTCTGATTTTGGAGAAAACCGCCTTTCTTGCATCCTTCGGATGCTTCGTTTTCTGTAAGTGTAGCAAGCACCCAAAGGGAGCAGAAACGCAGCTCTTCCTTCAAGCCTGTCTATCGGAACGCGGCAGACGGACGCATATGGCTGCTTCCGCTACATCAGGGCACGCCGCGCATTTTCCAGCCGCTGCAGATACAGCCTGTAGATCAGCTCAATCAAAAAGGCCTGCGCACTTACAGCTGTACCCGCCCCACCGAATCCACCGCAAAGCAGCGTGATGTCCGCCAGAACGCTCAACGACATTTTTGCCAGGGGCGAAATCAAAATCAGGTAGCATCCCCTGCTGTGTACCAGCCTGGCCAAATCCGTCAGAAAGGCGGGCGCGTCGCTTTGCACAAACAGGATCACCGCATCACGGGCTGTAACCATGGCACAGAGCTTGCGCTGCTCATGCGCGTTGAGCGCGCACTGAACCTTTGGCATGGCGAGCATCAGCTGCCGGTAGGCGCCAAACGTCGATACCATCGATTTGCCCGCGCCCAGCACAAGGATGCGGTCGGCCAGCATCAGCCTCCGCACGGCCTCGTCCAACAGGCTGGGCTTAAGCAACTGATAGGTTTCGCGCAGCGCGTTGAGACAGCTGTCGTAAATATGCCTGACCTGAATGGCAACGGGATCGTCATCCGCTATGGGCGGATCGCTTTCCTGTTCCCTGGCACACAGGCTTACCGCCAGTGCTGTGCGAAAATCGCGATACCCGCTTACCCCCAGCGTGCGGCAGAAACGGAATATGGTGCTCTCCACCACTTTGCACTCCCGGGCAAGGGTGCTGATGCTCATTTCCAGCACGTCTTTTCCATGTTCGAGTACGTAGTCCGCAATGTTCTGTTCCATACGGGTAAACGTGTCATAACGGTGGCTGATAGCGGCGAAAATGTCCTCGTACTTCACGAAAACTTCTCTCCTTGCAAAACGGATTGTTTCAGATTGTATTTATTGTAACATTTGTACAAATTTCTGTCAATTGCGAAAATACATGTAGCAGTAAATTGCTTCTTATGGAAATGCCTGTTTTGTTTTAATCCACGCTTTGCACGCGTGCTTGCGAATGGTGACGAAGCGTGCTACAATAAGGCGAAACCACATCATGCGGCATGGCGAGGAGGAAGCATGAACAACATTACCAACATGATCGCCGAGGGAAAGGGAAAGCGCCTCTATGCCACTGAAAACCCTGACGAGGCGGTGGTCTACTATCGTGATGAAACTTTTGCCTTCCACGGGCTCAAGCGCGGGCGCATCATCGGCAAGGGCGAGATCAACAACCTGATTTGCGAATACATGTTTACCCTGCTGACCCAAAAAGGTGTGCCCAACCACTTTATCCGGCGCATCGATAACCGTTGTTCGCTGATCAAACGGGTGGAGATCATCCCCGTAACCATTAAGGTGCGCAACATCGTGGCCGGCAGTCTGGCCAAACGCATCGGATACCCGGACGGTACACGCCTGAAAAATACCGTGGTGGAATACTGCCTCAAGGACCCGGAGCTGGAAGACCCGCTGGTGAATCTGACCCATATCACCGCCATGGAGATTGCCACGGCGGAGGAGATGCACCGCATGGAGGAAATGAGCCTGCGGGTCAACGATATTCTGAGCGAATGCATGCGTGAAATCAACATCGAGCTGATCGATTTCAAGCTGGAATTTGGCCGCTTTCACGGTGAAATTCTCCTGGCGGACGAGGTATCGCCCGATACGTGCCGTTTCTGGGATGCGCGTACCCATGAGCCGCTGGATATCGATCGTTTCCGTCATGACCTGGGCGACGTGGAGGAAGCCTACCGCGAGGTGCTGCACCGCCTGACGGGCAATGTGCTCAAAAATACCGAGGAGGAATGACGCTATGACCCCCTTCAGCGGCAAGACGCTGATGATCACCGGCGGCACCGGCTCCTTTGGCGAGGCGGTGCTCAAACGCTTTTTGGATACCGATATCGCTGAAATCCGCATTTTCAGCCGGGATGAAAAAAAGCAGGATGACATGCGCCATCACTACCAGAATGATAAAATCAAATACTACATTGGTGATGTGCGCGAGCTTTCCAGCGTGAAAAACGCCATTCATGGCGTGGATTATCTCTTTCATGCGGCGGCGCTCAAGCAGGTGCCCTCCTGTGAGTTTTTCCCGATCGAAGCGGTTAAAACCAATGTGCTGGGCGCGGATAATGTGCTCACCGCCTGCATTGAGGAAGGTGTGCGCAAGGTCATTTGCCTCTCCACCGACAAGGCGGCCTATCCCGTTAACGCCATGGGCACCTCCAAGGCCATGATGGAGAAGGTGTTTGTCGCCAAGGCGCGCACCGTCAGCCCCGAGCGTACGCTCATCTGCGGCACGCGCTATGGAAATGTCATGTGCTCGCGCGGGTCGGTGATCCCGCTGTTTATCGATCAGATCCGGTCGGGGCAGCCCCTTACCGTGACGAGCCCGGACATGACCCGTTTCATCATGAGCCTGGAGGAGGCCGTAGAGCTGGTGCTGTTCGCCTTCGAGCACGCGCACAGCGGCGATATTCTGGTCAAAAAGGCCCCCGCCTGTACCATCGGTGTGCTGGCCCAGGCGGTGAAAGAGCTGTTTCATGCGCCGGACCATCCCGTGCGCATCATTGGCATTCGCCATGGCGAAAAGATGTATGAAACGCTGCTGACCAACGAAGAGTGCACGCACGCTGAGGATATGGGCGATTTTTACCGCGTGCCCTCCGACGCGCGTGACTTGAACTACGATAAATACGTTGTGACCGGTGAGCAGGACCGCAATGTGCTGACCGAATTCAACTCCAGCAACACCCGGCTTTTGAGCGTGGAGGAAGTGAAGGAAAAGCTTCTGGCTCTGGACTACATTCAACAGGCGCTCGCTGCATGGGACAGGCTCTGAGCAGGGCGGAGGGGGCGCAGCAGGCAGCTGCCGCGTCCCTTTTTGCAGGCTGGCAGGAAAAGCTGATTGCTTCCGCGCTGGAAGGTGCGATGGGCGGCGTGTGGATGCTGGAGGACACGCCCGGCGGCGCGCTGGCTGAATGCGGGGATTTTCTGTTCCTTGAAGCGCGGGACAGCCAGACTGCGCGAAACCTGCTGATGGCGTGGAAGCGAGAGCACGCGGGGCGCTACGCCATTCTTGCGGCGCGCGACCCCGCATTGTCAGCGCTGGTGCCTGAGGTGTTCGCGGGCGATGCGGCGCTTACGAGGCGCTATGCCTTTCACAAGGGCGGCGAGGCCTTCGACCGGGAGCGCCTGGCGCGCTTTGCCGCCTGTGCGCCTGCGGACGTGGAACTGCGGCCGTTTGACCGGGGGACCTGCCGCCTGGCCATGCAGGCGCCCTGGTCGAGGTCCTTCTGCGAACAGTTCCGTGATGAGGACGACTTTTTGGCCCGCGGACTGGGGATGGCCGCATTGCGGGATGGCGAGCTGGTAGGCGGGGCGTCGTCCTACGTGTGCTTCAGCGGCGGCATCGAGCTGCAGGTGGAGACCCGCAAGGACATGCGCAGGCGCGGCGTGGCGCTGGCCTGCTGCGCCAGGCTGATCCTGACCTGCCTGGACCGTGGCCTCTATCCCAGCTGGGACGCGGCCAATCTGGAATCGGTTGCACTGGCCCGGCGGCTGGGCTACCGCCCTGCCGGACCCTATGACGCATGGGAGCTATACCGCTCTCCTCAGACACAAAAAGACGGGGAAGCGCTTTCCCCGCCTGAAAAGCCCAATAACCCCTGACGACGCATCGCTTATTAAGGAGGATTCCTATGGCGCTTTTCAAGCGGCATGAGTTCAGCCAAAACAGCATCACCGAGGGCGTAATCTGGAAAAACCTGCTGGCATTCTTCTTTCCCATCCTGCTTGGGACCTTCTTCCAGCAGCTGTATAACACTGCCGATGCCGTAATTGTGGGCAAATTCGTAGGCAAGGAAGCGCTGGCTGCCGTGGGAGGCGCCACAGGCACGCTGGTCAACCTGGTGGTGGGCTTCTTTGTGGGCCTTTCCTCCGGGGCGACGGTCATCCTCTCTCAGTTCTACGGCGGGCGGCGCGACCGCGAGGTCAGCCAGGCGGTACATACCGCCGCTGCGATGTCGCTGGCGGGGGGCGCGCTGTTCACGGTGCTGGGCATCGTGTTTTCCCCTGTGATTCTGCGCTGGATGGGTACCCCGGAGGATGTGCTGGTCCATGCCGAGGTGTATGTGCGCATCTACTTTGCCGGCATGATTCCTTCGCTCATCTATAACGTGGGTGCGGGCCTGCTTCGTGCCGTGGGCGATTCCCGGCGGCCGCTGTATTTCCTCATCAGCGCCTGCATGGTTAACATCGTGTTGGACGTGCTGCTGGTGGTGGGCCTGGAGATGGGCGTGGCCGGCGCCGCGATTGCCACCATCTTTTCTCAGGCGGTCAGCGCCGTGCTGGTGGTGCTCACCTTGCTGCGCTCCCATCAGGCCTATCGCCTGGAACCCAGAAAAATCCGCTTCTATGGCAATCTGCTGGACCGCATTGTGCGCATCGGCTTTCCGGCAGGGCTGCAATCGGTCATGTATTCCCTCTCCAACATCATCATCCAGGCCAGCATCAACGCCTTCGGAACCGATATCGTGGCCGCCTATACGGCCTACGGCAAGCTTGACGGACTGTACTGGATGATGATCAACGCCTTTGGTGTATCCATCACCACTTTTGTGGGACAGAACTTCGGCGCGGGCAAGTACGACCGCATGCGCCGAAGCGTGCGCGTGTGTCTGCTGATGACCTTCGGCGCCACGGTGCTGATGAGCGGCTTTTTCCTGCTGCTGGGCGAGCCGCTCTACCGCCTGTTCACCGATGATGCGCAGGTGATAGCGCTGGGCATGCAGATTTTGCGGCTGCTGGTTCCCACGTATGTGACCTACATCTGCATTGAGGTACTGGCCGGCGCGGTGCGCGGAACAGGCGATTCGCTCATTCCCACGCTCTTTACACTCACGGGCGTTTGCCTTCTGCGCGTGGCGTGGGTGATGGGGGTGGCCCCCGCCTATCACAGCCTGACGGTGGTGCTGCTCAGCTACCCTATCACGTGGACGATCACCTCGGTGCTGTTTGTGATTTACTATCTCAAGGGTGGATGGCTCAAGCGCAGCATCAGCAAGGCGAAGCTGGAGGCTTGAGCCGTCGTTGGGCGCCTCAGGGCGCGACCGCCACCTTGAGCACCCCGTCCAGGCGGTTTTCAAAGATGCGGTAGCCTTCTTCAATGTCGGCAAGCGTGCAGCGGTGAGTAATGAGCGGCGTGGTATCGATCTTGCCCTGTTCGATCAGACGCAGGGTTTCGGCGCAGTGGCAGCCATCCACCCCACCGGTTTTGAAAATCAGGTTTTTGCCGTACATATCGGGCAGCGGCAGCGTTTGCGGGCCGTCGTAGAGGGCTACGACGGTCACGGTGGCGTTGGGCCTGGCACAGGTCCATGCCATGCGGAAGGTATCCGGCGTGCCGGCCACCTCCAGCACCGCGTCCGCTCCGCCATGGTCGGAATGCTGACGCACAAAGGCTTCCAGCGATTCAGGCGGCGTGGTGAGCACCTCCGGGTGGTGGCTGCGCACGAAGGCCAGGCGCAATGGGTCCGCGTCGCATACGATCACACGGCGCGGATGCTTGAGCAGTACGCATTGCAGCGTACATAGTCCCGTCGGTCCCGCACCGATAATCAGCACGGTATCCTCCGGTCCGATATTCCCGATCTGTGCGGCCCAATAGCCGGTCGCCAGCACGTCGCCCACCAGCAGGGCTTGCTCGTCGGTCACAGAGGAGTGGATGCGGTCCAGCCCCTGGTCGGCGTAGGGCACGCGCACATACTCGGCCTGTCCGCCGTCAATGCGGCAGCCCAGCGCCCATCCACCGTTGGGATCGGTGCAGTTGTTCACCCAGCCGTGGCGGCAGAAATAGCACGTGCCACAAAAGGTTTCCACGTTGACGGTCACGCGGTCGCCCGGCTTTACGCGGGTAACGCGGGAGCCGGTTTCCTCCACCACACCCACCATTTCGTGTCCGACGGTGATGCCGGGCACAGCCCTCGGCACGCTTCCACGCCGGATGTGGAGGTCGCTGGAGCAGATACTGGCCAGCGTGACGCGCACGATGGCATCCCGGCTGTCCTGAAGGGTGGGGCGGGGCTTCTCCATCAGTTCGAAACGCCCCGGGCTGACGTAGGTATAGGCGAGCATGGCGCACAGCTCCTTTCGATTCGGATCCGGTGCTATTATAGCACAGATCGGGGCGGAGCGGGTTGGGAAAGCGGGGGAGGGACCCGACGTTTTCAGAGAAAACCGGCCTTTGAAAGATAGAGGCAGACCACATCCGTAAACAGTGCCAGTTTCCATGCAAGCAGCCATAAAGCATTGCGCCGCCCGGCCTCCCCTTGAGGGCCGGGCGGCGCGCCGCATTTCAGCGGATGCCGTATTTTTCAATGACGTAGTCCATATCCTTGTCCCCACGTCCGGACAGGTTGATAAGGATGGAGCCGCGCTTCATCCGCTTGGCCAGCTGCATGGCGTAGGCCACGGCGTGGGCGCTCTCGATGGCGGGGATGATGCCCTCCAGACGGGACAGGGTGAAGAAAGCATCGATGGTGTCCTTGTCGCCGATCACGTCGTAGGTCACGCGGCCCAGATCGCGAAGGAATGCGTGCTCCGGTCCGGAGGAGGGATAATCCAGCCCGCTGGCTACGGAATAGACCGGCGCAGGGCCGCCGTTTTCATCCTTGAGCATGATGCTGTTGAAGCCGTGCATGACACCCTCGCTGCCATAGCTCAGGCTGGCGGCATGATCGCCCAGTGCCGGACCGCGCCCCAGAGGCTCCACGCCGTAGATATCCACCGGATCGTTCAGGAACCCGGCAAACATGCCCATGGCATTGGACCCGCCGCCCACGCAGGCAACCACAGCATCGGGCAGCTCGCCGGTCATTTCCAGAAACTGCGAGCGGGCCTCGATACCTACCACACTCTGAAAGTCACGCACCATCATGGGGAAGGGATGCGGGCCCACCACCGAACCGATGCAGTAAATGGCATCCTGATATTCCTGGCTGTAGGCTGCAAAGGCCGCGTCCACCGCCTCCTTGAGGGTTTGAAGCCCGTCGGTCACCTCGACTACACGCGCACCCAGAATCTTCATGCGGGCCACGTTGGGAGCCTGTTTTTTTACATCCACGGCGCCCATGTAGATGTCGCATTCCAGTCCGAAGTATGCCGCTGCCGTTGCCAGTGCCACGCCGTGTTGTCCCGCGCCGGTTTCGGCGATAACCTTTTTCTTGCCCATGTACTTGGCCAGGAGCGCTTCGCCCATGCAGTGATTCAGCTTGTGCGCACCGGTGTGGTTGAGATCCTCCCGCTTGGCATACAGCTGCACGTTGCCCAGCGAGGATGACAGGCGCTCCAGGTGCGAAACCGGTGTGGGACGCCCCTGAAACTCCCGGCGGATGCGGCGCAGCTCGTTTACGAACTTGCTGGATTTGCAGATGGTCATGTAGGCGTCGGTGATTTCGTCCATAGCCGCCTGCAGCTGCGGCGGAATGTAGGAGCCGCCATATTTGCCGAAATAGCCGTTTGCGTCGGGATAGTTGCGGAAATAGGTATCAAAATCCACGTCATGATATTTCATGCTACGAACCTCCTGTTTATTGGATCGGACAATGCGCCGTCTGAAGATAAATCATTCATCGTCCCCGCCGGGACGGCATCGCTTGCTCAACCGCATTGTTTCCCTCCTGAAATCAAAAGGATTTCCGATTTCTGCGGGGAAATGAAAAAGCCCCTGGCAGAAATCTGTTTCTGCCAGGGACGAACTCAATTGTCCGCGGTGCCACCCTGATTCACGGGAAAAGCCCCGTGCGCTTGACGAGATACGATCATATCTCCGGCAAATGACGCATGCCTGCGCGTCGCAGAATACTCTGTGGATTTCCACATTTGACTGCGCCCTCCGCGGTCCATTTGACGGTTCGTTTCCTGCCCGCTTTTCAGCACCGCGGGCTCTCTGGAAGGGCGTGGCCGCCTTTATCTCCGCTTCAACGGTTTGGAGTGTATGAATTTACAATCATTATACTGCACGCAAAGCTGTCTGTCAACCCCTCTGAATCGCTTGTCTTGCTTGAAAGAAATGGATGCTGCAATTTCTAAAACGCTTTTGCCGGCAGAGGGAGACCGCTTTTCATCCAATTGGCGGTATGCTATAATATGGATCATCATTTTTGTCAAGGAGGTTGCGATTTCTCATGACCAAACGAGTTCTCACAGCGCTCATGGCCGTCGCATTGCTGTGCACGATGCTGCCGGCAATGGCCCTGGCCAACACGGGCAGCATGTATGTGCAGACCAGCAATGGTGGAAGCGTGCATCTGCGCAAGGATCCCATCGCTCCGGCGAATAATGTGCTGACCGACGTGCCCTATGGCGCAGTGGTGGATGTGCTGGGTTATCTTTCCGACCGCAACTGGGCACATGTGGCCTATACCAGCGGGGGCCGCACATGGGAAGGCTATATGATGACCCGTTACCTGGTGGTGCAGAAGCCCGAAAGCAAAAACAATACCAGTGACGACACGTCCGATACCCCGAAGATGCCCGATTTCAAGAACTTTCAGCTCGTTGAGCCCTACGAGGTGATTGTGCGCCCCTCCAAGCCCAATGGCTTTGTCAACTTCCGTTGGGCCCCCTCCTATGACTGCCGTGTGATTATGCGCTGCTATGCGGGATACTCGCTCACCGTCATTGCGCAGGATAAGAACTGGGCGCAGGTGAGCGATCCCCAGACCGGCTATGTGGGCTTCATCAACCGCAGCTTCATTACGACGGTGGGCGACGGGACCAGCGTGGGCGCCGTCCTCAATAACTGAGCAGCCGTGGCAGAACCATGAAAAGAGGTGCAAGAAAGATGAAAAAGTTTTTTGCGGTATTGCTGGCCGTGCTGATGCTGCCGGTATTTGCGTTGGCGGAAGAAGCGCAGTCCGTTACGGTAAAGGTTAACGACACGCTGAGCATTGCGGTAAACGTGCCGGATGGCTATGCGTTTGATCAGACGTGGTATGGCGATGTGCTCTACGCGCAGATAAAACCCGAAGAAGAGGGCAAACTGTTGATGGTGTTGTCCCTGGGCTATTCCGAAGAATATGCGGACCGGTCCATCAACGACCTGTCGGATGAGGAGCTTGATTCGCTGATTGCCGTTTCCGTATCGGACTTCGCCAATCCCACCTACACCCTTTCGGAAACCGCCGAGGGCACCAAGCTGATCATCGTAGACGAGAACTCGGAGAATGACGAGTATGCCGAGATCTTTACGGTCTATCAGGGCTATTTCATCGGCCTGCTGCTGGAGCCCGCAGGCGATGTGCAGGTATCCCAGGAGGAGCTGGATCTGGCGGTTCAGTTCCTCAGCGATATGCAGTTTGTGCATACCGAGGCATAAAAGCTGAAACAGGAAAGCGCGCTGCCCAAAACCGGGCAGCGCGCCTTTTATTTTTGCTTCTCGTTTGCGGGAAACGCTGCCCTCCTGCACCCTTCGGGGCGCGCACGCTCGCAAAAGTGGTGTGGCTAAGGCTTTGGGCACCGGAGGGAAGCAGGGGTCCTGTAGGCCCGTGCCACCGAAGGTGACAATGCGACCCGAAGGGGAGCGAAACGAGCCGAGGGTCCGGCCAGCCTTCCGTGCCGATTGAGCGAACGGGAATCTGCTCCAAACGTCGCCCTTTGTCGGCATTCCTGAAAGACAGCAGGCGGAGGCTGAGCGGGTTTTCCGTCACGACGGGCGAGGCGTTGCCGCTTCAGAACCGCGACGCACAGCAATTTGCTCACGTTTCGTTCGTGCGGCGAAGGTTCCTCCGCCTGAGCGACAGCGCCGCCAGCACCAACGACAGCACCGCCATCAGCGCCCACAGGCCGGGCATGCTTTGGTCGCCTGTCAGCGGCAGCTGCGTGACACGAAGGGTGGCTGCTGCGGAAACAATCTGGTCAAAGTTCCCGTCGGTCACAATGCAACGCACCTGCAGACCATCCATGTCATGGGTTGCTGTCAGAGATAGAACCGCTTCCTGTGTCCCTGCCACGTCTGTCCATGCGCCGGTTTCTCCTGTGCGCATCTGCCAGCGGTAGGCATAGGGGAATGAGCCGCCGGAAGCCTCCACTTGAAACTGTGCCGTTTCTCCCATGATCACCGTCATGTCGGCGGGCTGACGCACAAAGACCAGCGGTTCCTCACGCAGCCGAATGACAAAGCGATTGTCGGCGACCTCTGCCTCCTGGTAGTCCTTTCCGGAAATCTCCACCGTCACCTCGGCGGGGTCGGAAGCGCCCGCCAGCCATGCCACCGGCAGCGTGATCGTGTGCGTGCGTCCGTCCACAATCTCCTGCGGGAACACATAGCGGAAGGTTTCCGCTTCTTCATCGCCGTCAGCCCATGCGCGCAGGGTTACGCCCCCTGTGCGCGAGCTTCGTCCGTCTGCCGCCGCGCGATTGAGGATGGTCATCTCCAGCATGCGCTCGCCACCGCGTGTAAAAACGCGGTAGTCCAGTTCCAGGTCCTCCGCAGAGGTGTCCACCGTTTCCGAGTCAAAGGTGATATCGTTGCTCAGGGAATATGGGACAGCACTGTTTCGGGCAGAAGCAGGCGGCGTAATCTGCACGCTGCCGTCCTCCATGTGATGCTCTTACCTACCGTCTCGGAATAGGGAAGACCCACGTAGGCGTCGACCTCCAGACTGGGCTTAAGGTAATATCCGTCCAGCTTCTTTTCAATCGTCGGGTAAGCGTTCAAAAGCGGCTCCGGCCTGACCTCCGGCACGCCCCAACGGCCTGCACAAAGAACAGAGATGCATAGCAGCCGTCCGCAGCCGTCCGACGCGGGTTCGCAGGAGGAGATGCGTTGGCCGTCCGCATAGGTGGTTGTGCGCTCTGCAAAATTCTCGGTTGACAGCACGGCCACCACCGCACCGGACAGGCTGAGTCCGGTTGCCGGGGCAACGTCGAAATCATAATCCCAGCGATCCTTAGCCGCCTGGGAGTACCAGTTTTCCAAGGTGCCGGTCGCCCCGGTGGAAAGGTTGATCCATGTCAGCCGCATTTCGTCGGCAAGATAGAAGCCGTATACATCTCCGCCCAGCTCGGCATATTTCATCTCGGGCATGCTCATGGACAGGGGCGTTTGCGTCTTTTTGGTCACGTTTACCAGCAGGTCGGGGTTAAGGGCGGCGCCGTTGAAGGTTTCCGTCTCTTCCTGCGAAGACATCAGCGAGGGTGCGGACGTCAGGGCGCGTCCGGATTTTCCGCGCGAATCATAGAGAGGAATGTCGCCGCTGTTCCAGATCGTAAACTTCCACTTTGCAAAGAAGATCTTCACCAGCAGATAGGCGCCGCCTCCGGCCGAAACGCGCAGATACTGATCTCCGCCGGTCAGCATGACCAGGAAGCTGATGTATCCGTAGCCGTTGATGCTGATGCTCAGCACGTTTTTGGCTCCGATCCCCGCCGCAAAGCCGATCTGCAGCCGAATCATGACGGACATGCCGCTGGTGCTGGTATCCAGTTTTAAATTGTGGAGGCTGGGCTAGCCGTTGTCCTTCCAGCTCACGCCCATTTCCACGCCCAGCATGCCAGCCGCCGATACGGACAGAGGCAGACCCGCGCTGAGGAAAAAGGCGCTGATCTGCGTGGTCATCTCCACACCAAAGGTGGCGGTCACGCCCAGCATGGCCTGCCCCCGGATGGAGCCCTCCCTGTCGCTGTCCTTGAGGTAGCGTCCCTGAAGGACGAAGAAGAACCCGGCCTCCGCCGTAAAGCTACCCAGGAACTGAAACCGTTTGCTTTCCTGCCCCTTCCATACGGCCTGCGCCTTGGCAAACTGCTTGGCGAAGTAGCCCTCTTTTTCCACTTCGCGCTGGCGCTTTTCCAGGTCGGCCTGGTCCTGTGTTTTCCACAAAGAGGTATCGTCTGTACCCGTGATGTCCTTCATGGCGATGCCCATGGCAAAATAGGCGCTGCCGTCCAGATTGATGCCGATTTGGGGAATGTACTTGGAGGGCAGGTCGAAGCCGATGGAGGACCCTGCCAGAAAGCTGGGCAGGCTTGAAGGAAGGGTGAACCCCAGTCCGCCCAGGGACAGAATGCTGCTCATGGCTCCGCTCTGATCAAAGAGCGGGCCATCCAGCACACCGCGCTGTACCATCTGGCAAGGCTCTGTTCCCAGGACGGGTAGTGCTGCACCACGGCGGGAATGATAGCGCGGATGGTTTCGGAGGCTTCCCTGATGCTCCGGCCGTACTGAATGCGTTCCTTTTCGGAATATTCCGCGTTAAAAGGCGCGTTGCGGTTGGTGTAGATGTAATCGCGCTGCGCCACAAGCTCATCATGATCGTAGGAAAGATCGTCCATCATGGCACGCAGGTTGGCTGTGAGGCTGTCCAGCTGGGCAAGCGCCCCATTGCCGGACGTGAGCTCGGCGTAGCGCTGGGGATCGCTGAGCAAAAGGTCGGCCAGGGCTTTTTCCACGTCCTGCGCCGTATCCATCAGTCCCTTGAGATCATGCTCGATCAGCCGCTCCAGGTATCCGGCAATCTGGGCGGCGTTCATATTCTCGCTGGGCGTCATGCCGTCATGCCAGCCGGCGGCGTCCTCGTCAAGGCCGGACAGCGCCACCGCAGCCTCCAGCTCCGCCTCAGAAATCAGAAAGCGTTCGCCGTCTGCCAGCGCTTCCAGTGGCAGCGCCTGCAGAAAGAGCAGCGCGGAAAGTGCCGCGGCCAAGAATCGCTTGAACATGTCCTGCCTCACTTCACCTTTCATTCGTCGCTGGAGAGCACCGAGAAATCCGTAACGATTTCATAGTCCGATCGCCACGCCTGCATCAGCGATTCGAGCTTTTCCAGCTGCGCGGCTTCGAGCGCAGAATTCTCCAGGGCAGCATTTTCCTCCTCGGTCAGCACATGCGCGCCGCCCGGCTCATCGCCCATGTATTTGATGATGTGTACGCCGGCCGTGGTCAGCAACGGGCCGCTCACATCGCCCGGTTGCTCGAGCGCCGCGGACGCCGCGCGAAACGCCTCGGCCCAGTTTTCGCTCTGCGGGTGAAACAGGAAGCCCGGATCTTGTACATCCTGATGCGTGGAATCGATGCTGTATTCCGCCATCAGGGCTTCAAAGCTCTCGCCTTGCTCCAGACGTGCGGTAATCTCCTGCGTCTTTTCTGCAAGCGCCGGCACAGCCTCCTGGTTCTTGGCACCGTATTCCTTCCAAGAGTGCCGTCACATTTGCATCGGCGTCGTCATAGGCGGCCTTGCAGGGGCGATGTCCAGGCCATCCGCCGCAGCCCTTGCCAGTGCGTCGTAAGCCTCGTCCTTGACCGCCTGCGCCTGCTGTACGCGCGAATCGATCTGGTCCGGCGCCTCGGTGATTTCCTGCGGATAGGCCAGCAGAATGTGCTTGATGCGGCGGTACCCCTGCGGCGTATAGAACGCCTCGTTGCCCGTCTGCAGGATCTCCGACTCATAAAGCGGAATATCGTTTTCATAGCGCAGCCGGTCCGGATTGACAAAGACGTCCAGATAATACTGCAAAATCTGAGCTGGGGTGACGGTTACATCGCCGCAGTAGAGGGCCAGGATGCGGCGGTACCGCTCGGAGGCCAGCGCTTCCTGATAATAGGCGTCCACGGTGTAGCCCTGCTTCTCCAGCCACTGGCTCACCTGCGCTTCGCTGACCTCTTCCCCGGATGCGGTCAGTTCCTGATACAGGCCCTGCCATACGCTCTCATATAGGTTTTGGGCATGGGTACGCAGGCTTTGCGCCTGTTCCTCCGTGATGATGTCCTGACCTGTCTCGCGGAGCTTGTTCTCAATCAGCCCCAGACCGATGAAGTGATCAATCGTATCCGCCGTCAGCTGTTCCCGATCGGCCTGGCTCAGTTCTATCCCCATGGCGGCATAGTAATCCAGCGCGGATTGGTAGGAAAACCGCACCACCTCAGGCGAATAGCCATACATCGCTCACACGCTCCGCGGGGAGTTCCTCCGCCTGTGCGGAGGATAGCAGCGAGAGGGTCACCAGCATCCAGCACAGCGTCGTTTTCAGCTTCATTTTTTTTGCATTCTCCTTGTTTTCCGCAAATGGGTCAGGCCTCTTGATGAGCGGGAAAGAAACCCGTGACGGAAATCGAAATGATAACCTTTGTGAGCATAGCAGATTTCACCACTTTGCACCAGTGCCTTTTTAAACTCTTAACTATAATTGTAATGCAATTTACATACGGGCAGACCGGGATGGCAGGAAAGCGGTGGATAGTGTCCGGCCGGAGTTTGCCGGGCCTTTCCGAAAGAGCAAAACATCTGCTGGCACGGGCCCTGTCGCGCTAACAGCTGCTTCCCGTGCGGGCGTCGCAGCCGTCCGGGGAAAACGGCTGCCAAATGCGGCAACAGGACTTCCTGCTTCCAATGACCTGTACGCCTTGCGACGGCAAAAGGAAAATAATTGAAGGCAACCGTGGGACCCGCCTTGCCTTTTTCCTCCCGCCGTGATACAATCACCCCATCAGGAAGGAAGTGAAGACGATGGATTCCATACGCATCGTCGTGATTGGCGCGGGCGCCATCGGCGGCGTCACGGCGGCGCTGATGAAGCAGGGAGGAAGCGATGTGACGCTGGTGTGCAAGCATCAGGAGATCGCGGATATCGCCTCCGGCAGAGGCCTGCACATCACGGGCGTAAGGGGCGAGCACATGGTGCACCTGGACGCTGTGGCCGATATTGCCGAACTGGACGGAACCTATGACGTGGCGCTGATCGCCACCAAGGCCTACGATATGCCCGCCTGCGCGCGGGCGCTGTTGCCCTATCTGAAAGACAATTCGCTGGTTCTGAGCCTGCAGAACGGCATTTGCACCGACGCGCTGGCAGCCGTTGTGGGCAAAGAGCGCACAGTGGGGTGCGTGATCGGCTGGGGCGCAACCATGCTCGGGCCGGGCGAGCTCGTCGTGACCAGCAAGGGAGAGTTTCTCATCGGACGCATCAGCGGCGATCAGGAGGCGCTGGAACCTATCCGGCGCGCCATGAATGCAGCCGCACCGACGGTCATTACGCCGGATATCTATGCGGAGCTGTATTCCAAGCTGATTGTCAACAGCTGCATCACCTCGATGGGGGCCATCTGCGGCCTGTATTTGGGGCAGATGCTCCGCAGAAGCCAGGCAAGGCGCATCTTTCTGGGCATCATCCGCGAGGCGATGGACGTGGCGCATGCCCAGGGCCTTAAGGTGCCGCCCTTTGGCGGAAGGCTGGACTATGACAAGCTGCTGGCCGGGGATGGAGCGCTGGACAATCTGCGCCGGCACGCCATGATCCTGCTGGTGGGTCTCAAGTACCGGCGGCTGAAAAGCTCCAGCCTGCAATCGCTGGAGCGGGGACGGCCCACCGAGATTGACTATTTCAACGGCTTTATCGCGCAAAAAGGCGAGGAGCTGGGCGTGGATTGCCCCATCAACCGTCGCTTGACCGTCATGATCAAGGAAATCGAGGGCGACAAGCGCAGCATCAAGGTCGCCAATCTCTACGATCCTGTGTTCTGCGCGCAAAAGAGTGCGCGTCACAGCGCAAAGGCCTGATCGCAAAGCAAAAAGACCGCTTCGGAAGGAAAAAAACCTCCCGAAGCGGTCTTTTTTGAAGGGTTACGCGTCGCGGTAGCCGTTGGGGTTATTGCTCTGCCAACGCCAGGAATCGCGGCACATGTCGTCCAGCGTCTTTTCCGCCTGCCAGCCAAGCAGCTCTTTGGCCTTGGTGGGGTCCGCGTAGCAGCGGGCCACATCGCCCGGCCGGCGGTCTACGATGACATAGGGAATCCGGATGCCGTTGACACGCTCGAAGGTATTGACCAGATCCAGCACGCTGTATCCCGTACCGGTACCGAGGTTGAACACCTCGCAGCCGCTGTGCTGCATCAGATAGTTGCAGGCCGCCACATGGCCGCGCGCCAGATCCACCACATGGATGTAATCGCGTACGCCCGTGCCGTCATGCGTGGGATAGTCGTTGCCGAACACGCGCAGCTGCTGGAGCTTGCCGCTGGCCACCTGGGTGATGTAGGGCATCAGGTTGTTGGGAATGCCCACAGGATCTTCCCCGATGAGGCCGCTTTCGTGCGCGCCGATGGGGTTGAAGTAGCGCAGCAGCGCCACCGACCAGTCGGGATAGGCATGCGCCACGTCCTTGAGAATCTGCTCGATCATGTACTTGGTCCAGCCATAGGGATTGGTGCATCCGCCCGTATGCATGCTTTCCACCAGCGGCATCTCATCAGACATACCATAGACCGTCGCGGAGGAGCTGAACACAATGCGCTTGACGCCGTGCTTGCGCATCACCTCACACAGGGTGAGGGTGCTGTCCAGGTTGTTGCGGTAGTATTCGAGAGGCTTCCCCACACTTTCGCCGACAGCCTTGTACCCCGCAAAGTGGATGACCGCGTCAAAGGAATGGGAAGCGAACACCTTGTCCAGTTCGGCGGCGTCGGTTACGTCCACGTTATAGCAGCACACATGCTGCCCGGTGATGGTTTTCAGGCGGTCGAGCACATGCTCGCTGGCGTTGTAGAAGTTATCCACGATAACGGCCTCGTGGCCGGCTTTGAGCAGCTCCACATAGGTGTGGGAACCGATGAAGCCCGCGCCGCCCGTGAGAAGGATTTTCATGAAGCGCACGTTCCTTTCCTGTTCAGTTAAAACAGCTTCTCGGGATAGGTGCCGTCCTCGTGCATCTTTTTGAGCTCGGCCTGCACATAGGGCTTATCCTCGTGGTAGGTCACGCCGAACCACACCGCGTCGGTAGAGAGCACATCCACCTTCAGGCCGTCCTCGTGCATGAGCTGGTCCACGAGCACGGGCAGCACATATTCGGCCTTGAGCTCGGTGGGGGAGAGGCTCTTGAGGAAAGCGGTGAAGCGCTCCTCAGCCTTATCAAACAGCCAGGGCGTGAATCCGAAGAAGTTCATGCTGACCAGGCTTTCGGGATTGAGAATGACGCCGTTTGGGTCCTTCTCGGTATCGCGGATGGTGCCGTCGGGGAAGGGCTGGATCTTGTAGGTTTCGGTCACGGAAGTCAGGTGGCCGTTTTCATCCACATCGCACACGCCACGGGTGACATGGCCATGCTCGCTGACGGTGTTTTTCAGATAGTAGCCCACCATGCAGGCGTGCTTTTCGGGAGCAAGCTTTTCCAGATGGTCCACCATGGTCTTGAAGGCGCTGGTGCCATAGTAATCATCTGCGTTGATGACGGCGAAGGGCTCGTGGATCAGGTCCTTGGCCGCCAGAATAGCCTGCACCGTGCCCAGGGGTTTGGTACGCTCGGCGGGGATGGAGCAGCCCGCAGGCAGATTGCCAAGCTCCTGGAAGGCGTATTCCACCTTCACAGTGCCTTTGACCACGTCGCCCACCAGTTCGCGGAAGCGGTCCTCAAAGTCATGTTTGATGATGAATACGACCTTGTTGAACCCCGCCTTCACGGCATCGTAGATGGAGTAGAGCATCAGCACCTCGTTATGAGGACCCATGCCGTCAATCTGCTTGTTTCCGCCGTAACGCGAGCCCATACCGGCGGCCATGATCACTAAGGTTTTATCCATGTTGATCAATCCTTTCTCCCGTATCTGTTTATGCTCGACCCGTCTTACGGCGGGGGAAAGCTGGCTTATAGCGCCGTGCGCAAAGGCTGTTTGCCCTTACCCCTGCGGGAGCCGGTCTTTTTTCCCCGGCCGCCTGAGGCCGGCCCGGCAAGGGAAACCGGCCGGGGCTCCACGCGCATCTCCGGGCAGTCTACAGGCTTGTCCTCAAAGCCCTCTGTGCTGTCGCGGCGGAAAAAGACCGTCAGGGTGCGCAGCATGAGCTTGAAGTCGTAGGAAAGGGAAAAGTTTTCGATGTAGAGGAGGTCCAAAATCGCCTTGTCCTTGGGACTGGTATTGTACTTGCCCTCGATTTGCGCAAGGCCGGTCAGCCCCGCCTTCATCTGCTGGCGGTAGGCGAACTCGGGTACCTCCCGAGTGTAGCGGTCCACATTTTCCAGCATCTCCGGACGGGGGCCCACGATGCTCATGTCGCCGCGCAGCACGTTCCACAGCTGGGGCAGCTCGTCAATGCGGTACTTGCGCAAAAAGCGGCCCACCGGGGTGACGCGCACATCATCCTTGCGGGCGGAAAGACAGTTTTCCTCCTCGCGGTTTTCCGGATACATGGTGCGGAACTTGATGATCTGAAAGATGCGCCCATTGATGGTGGCGCGGTCCTGCCGGAACAGCACCGACCCGTTGCCGCTGGCTTTGAGCACGATGGCGGTGGCCAGCATCACGGGACTGGTCAGCACCAGGCCGGCCATGCTGATGACGATGTCGCACGCGCGCTTGAGAAACATCTGCGTAAGGGTAAGCTCCATGCGGTGGATGAACAGAAAGGGCGCGTCATCCAGAATGTTTTGCTGGGCGGTGGAGATGACCACATCCTCCAGCTCGGCCAACAGGTAAATGGTTTTGTTGTGCTTGTAGCAATAGGCTTCCAGCAGGGCTTCCTCCGTATCGGGAATGCCCGCCAGAAATACCACGTCGTGGTCCTGAATGGTCTGCTTTACGTCCGGGCATTCGTAGTGGACCACGTCGGTCAGCCGGTAGCGCTGGCGAAACGTGGCCATTTTGGAGGCTACGTGCTCAGCCAGCTCCTGGGAAGACGCGACGATGCAGCAGTCCAGCGGCGGATTGATGCGGAAATAATACCGGTAGCCGAGCGCTACAAAGAGATAGATCATGAGCAGCTGCAAAATGAAAGCCCCGAACAGCAGGGCCAGGTCCTCGCCCCAGAAGGTAAAGCTGGGGTTGGCATCCGGGTTGTTGGGGTTGGTATTCATGATCTGCAGCATCACGTAGGTGATCAGATCTGTAAAAAACGTGGCCAGCGATATGCTGGCAAAGACGGACCGCATTTTTTTGACGCCGATCTCATAGCCGCCATACACCACGCTGAGGAGCAGCATGGTCAGCACAAACGTAGCTATCGTGGTGCCGGCGGTACGGCTGATGTTCAAAATGGCCTCGTTGGTAATGGAAAGCATGCCAAAAAAGGACACGAACAGCGATGCATATAAAAGCGCCTGGAAGCATAGCTTCATCAGCTGTGTGGCATAAAAGCGTTTGCGTTGCATAGACGCCTCCATCAGTGCGGGCCCTGTCGGGGGAGAATGACACCGCCCCGAAAAAAGCCCATATACCTTACACAGCATAGCACGGCATTTGGAATGTGTCAAGCGCGGTCAGGGCCCAGAAGCCGCCCGACGGCTGCGGCCAGCGCCTCCACATCGGTTTCGGTGTTGTAGATGCCCACGCTGGCGCGGCAGGCGCCCGTGTGCAGCGTGCCAAGCCACTGATGCACGGAGGGAGCACAGTGCAGCCCGGCGCGCAGGGCGAAGCCGTCGTGGGCCAGCGCGTCGCACAGCTCGCCGGGGTCCATGGCGGTGGGCACAAAGCTGACTACGCCCACCTTGGGCGCGGCGGGGTGGCCCAGCACGCGCACGCCGCGCAGGGCGGACAGACGCGTGCGCAGGTCGCGCGCCAGGGAATCCTCGTACTGCTCGATTTCCTCCCGGTGAGACAGCGCGAAGCGCGCTCCAACCAGCAGGCCCGCAATCCCCGGCAGGTTGGCGGTGCCGCTTTCGTAGCGGTCGGGAAGCTGTTCGGGCTGAATCATGCTTTCGCTCTGCGAGCCGGTGCCGCCCACCACCAGCGGCCGGGGCAGCATGCCGCGGCCCAGCACCAGCACGCCCGTGCCGTGCGGACCCAGCAGTCCCTTGTGACCCGGCATGGCGATCATGTCCGCGCCCAGCGAAGATAGTGATACATCCAGAATGCCCGCCGTCTGTGCGGCATCCACCAGCAGGGGGACACCGTAAGGCTTGAGCGCGCGGGACAGCTGCTGCACCGGCTGCACCACGCCTGTCACGTTGCTGGCATGGCAGATCACGCATAGTGCGGTGCGCGGCGTAATGGCGGCAGTCAGCGCCTCCGGAGCGATCAGCCCCAGGCTGTTGGGCGCGAGCATGCGCACGCGGATGGCCCCCTGCTCCTCCAGCCCCTTGAGCACGCGCATCACGGCATTATGCTCGGCGTGGGAGCAGATCACCTCGTCTCCTTCGCACAGCGTGCCGCGGATGGCGGTGTTGAGCGCCTCGGTGCAGCTGGGGAAAAAGATGACGTTTTCGGGCGCGGGCGCGTCAAACGCCTCGGCCAGCAGCTCGCGGCACCGCTGAATAATGCGTCCCCCACACAACGAGAGCGCATGCCCTGAACGCCCCGGATTGCCGCCGAGCTTCTGCAGTGTGCCCGCCATGGCGCGCACCACCATGGGCGGTTTGGGAAACGAGGTGGCGGCGTTGTCCAGATAGATCATCTCGAAAACCTCCTTCGAGGCCCCACACACGCGGGCCGCTCTACGCATACTGTATGAGCAGGGAGGGGGGAAATGAACCCATGCAGCAGGAAGTTTTCGGGATCGCGTCGTTTCGCTCGCGGCAGCAGGTACTTAAGTTTGAAGGCGCGCTGCGCCGCGCTGGTGTGCGCGTATCGGTCATCACCACGCCGCGCGATGTGTCGGTGGGGTGCGGGCTGAGCATCCGCTTTGAGCTGAATGATGCGCGGCATGTGATGGAGGTGTATGAGCAGCTCCATCCCTCAAACCTGATCGGCTTCTATCGCGTGGAGCGCGAAAATGGTCAGCGCACGGTGACAAGGCCGCTGTAAACGGCTTGCCAGACGGTCCCCGGCAGGAGTATGCTTGCCGGGGACCGCTTTTTTCTCGCACGGGTGCAACCTTCAGGGCTCCCGGCGCTTCTAATGGAGGAAAGGGGGAGGAACATGGACAAGCAGACCTTTTCCGAGGCGGTTCAGCGAATGGAGCGTAGCCTGTACCGTGTGGCCATGAGCTATACCGGCAACGTGTCGGACGCGGCCGACGCGGTGCAGGAGGCGCTGCTGCGCGCATGGAACCGGCGCGACACCCTGCGCGACGAGCGCTACTTCGATACGTGGCTCATGCGCGTTGTGATCAACGAGAGCAAGACACTGCTGCGCAGGAGGCGGCGCGTGCTGCCCATGGCGCAGCCGCCCGAACTCCGCGCGGCCGAGCCACCCGGCGCGGATGTGGCGCTGTATGAAGCGCTGTTCAGCCTGCCGCCCAAATACCGCGTGCCGCTCATACTGACGTGCCTGGACGGATACACCATGCGCGAAGCCGCGCACATGCTGGGCGTGCCGGAAGGCACGGTGAAGGCGCGGTTACACCGCGCACGCCTACAGCTCAGGGAGAGACTGGGAGAGGAGGAAACAGACGATGCGTGAAAAAGATCTGGACCGTGCCTTCGGGGATACGCCGCCCGCGTTCACCGAACGGATGAATCAGACCCTTGCGCAGCTGGAGGACAAACCCCGTCGCATTCCGCGCCTGCGCGCGGCGCTGATCGCCGCGGCGGTGCTGGCGCTGCTGTGCGGCATCGCGTACGCGGTGATCATGCAGGGGCAGGCATGGTACTACAACAACCGCTTCACCGCCTATCAGGAACATGAACCCCAGAAGCATCAGGCCATCATGGACAACCTGCAGATCGTGACACAGCAGGAGCAGACGGAGGGAACGCCCGTGCGCGTGACCGTGCAGGACGCGGCATGGGTCCCGCAGGAGAAGCTGCTGACGGTATCGCTGCGTGCCGTAGAGGCGGACCCGCAGACGCAGGAACTGCATCCCATGTGGAACCTGGACCCTGACGGCAGCTACGTGGGGGATGACGCGGAGGCGCTGGCCGAGGACGAGGAGGCCCGGAGCGAGCACTGGCTGCTCACGGAAAAGGGCTTCGGTCCCGTGCGGGAGATGATGAACGATGGCTCGAAGGAACTGCTGCTCTTCGAGGCGGATCGGGTACTGCTGGGCACCCCGGACAATGCGGTGGAAATAGTGGGGAATGGCAGCAGCATAGACAGCTTTGTGGGGGAGGACGGCGCGGTCATCACGGTGCTTAAGATGGAGCTTCCCTGGATGGATGAGGGCTACGAGGCGCAGATCATGGCCCTTGAGGGCATGGAGGAAGCGCAGAAGGAGCGCCTCGTGACGCAGGCCCGTGCCGCGCGGGAAGCACTGTTGGTCCAGACCGGCGGTGAGCTGAGCCTGTGCGTGCCCTACGAGGTGTCCACCTATGTGGAGGGCGACGACGAGGCCCTTTACTGCGGAGGGGTGAAAGGCTGGGTCAGCTTCCGCATCCGGGTGAAGGAAACCGCACAGTAAAGCAAAAGGAAGGCAGCCGTCCCAAATCTGCACTTGCGTGAGGATGGGACGGCTGCTTTCACATTAAAAAAGGTATCCGAAGCCGGCAGGTTGCGCTTGAGGGGTTTGCGTTTTTATGACAGCGTCGCAGGCGAAGGAAAAAGCACTGTGACAAGCAAACGCCCCGTGCTTTCCGGCACGGGGCGTTCAATGTCCAATCGGCGATCCCATCAGGCTTCCACGTTGGACTTGGAGGGCAGCGCACGCTGCACGTTGCCGCTGCGCAGGCAACGGGTGCACACATTCAGACGCTTGGCCTGACCATCGACCACGACGCGGACGCGCTGCACGTTCGGCGCCCAAATGCGGTTGGTCTTGCGGTTGGAGTGGCTCACGTTGTGGCCGCTCATGGAGCCCTTCGCACAAACCTCACAAAACTTGCCCATCACTACACCTCCTAACGGGAGTTTGCATTCATAACAGCCTGTCTATTGTATCATGGTTTGCATGCTTTGACAAGAGAAAACATGGATTTTGGCGAGAAATTTCGTGTCGGATCTCTCACTTTATTTATCATCCATCTTGAGCACGGCCAGAAACGCTTCGCTGGGCACGGAAACGGTACCGAACTGGCGCATGCGCTTCTTGCCCTCCTTTTGCTTTTCCAGCAGCTTTTTCTTTCGGGAGATGTCGCCGCCGTAGCACTTGGCCAACACGTCCTTGCGCATGGCCTTCACGGTTTCGCGGGCGATGATCTTGCCGCCGATGGCTGCCTGAATGGGAATTTCAAACAGCTGACGGGGAATCACATCCTTGAGCTTCTCGGCGATGCTGCGGCCACGCGCGTAGGCCTTGTCCTTGTGAACGATGATGGAGAAGGCGTCGCACAGTTCGCCGTTGAGCAAAATATCCAGCTTGACCAGCTCGCTCTCGCGGTATCCCTTGAGCTCATAGTCGAAGCTGGCGTAGCCGCGGCTTCGGCTCTTAACCTGGTCAAAGAACTCAAAGATGATTTCATTCAGGGGAATTTCGTAAATCAGCTTGACGCGTCCACCCTCGTACTGCATGTCGATGAAGATGCCACGCTTGTCCACACAGATGTCCATCATCGCGCCCACGAACTCCTGGGGCGTATAGAGGGTGCAGGTGACATATGGCTCCTCCATACGCGCAATCTCACCCGCGGGAGGAAGGTTGGAGGGATTATCGATGGAAAGCTCCGTCCCGTCGGTTTTAAACACATGGTAGATAACGCTGGGCGCGGTGGTGACCAGGTCCAGGTCAAACTCCCGCTCCAGCCGCTGTTGGATGATCTCCATGTGCAATAGTCCCAGAAACCCGCAGCGAAACCCGTATCCCAGCGCGGTCGAGGTTTCCGGATCAAAGGAGAGGGAAGCGTCGTTCATGCGCAGCTTTTCCAGCGCGTCGCGCAGGTTGTCATAGTCCGCGCCGTCTGCCGGATAGATGCCGCAGAACACCATGGGGGTCACCTTTCGGTAGCCGGGCAGAGGCTTGTCCGCCGGGCGGGCTGCGTCGGTGATGGTATCGCCCACACGGGTATCGGCCACGTCCTTGATGGAGGCGGAAACATAGCCCACGTCGCCGGGGTAGAGCGCATCGCAGGGCGAATAGCCGGGTCGGAAGGTACCCACCTCCACCACGTCAAATTCGCTGCCTGTCTGCATCAGCCGCATGCGCATGCCCGGCTTGACAGTGCCCTGCATCACACGCACAAAGCAGATGGCGCCGCGGTAGTTGTCGTAGAAGGCATCGAAGATCAGCGCCTGCAGAGGCGCGCTTTCATCGCCCGTGGGCGCGGGGATGTGTTTGACGATCGCCTCCAGCACGTCCCGGCAGTTTTCACCCGTCTTAGCCGAGACCATCGGCGCCTCGGAGGCATCCAGCCCGATGACGTCCTCAATTTCCTTTTTTACCTCTTCGGGCTGTGCGGAAGGAAGATCAATCTTGTTGATGACGGGGATGGTTTCCAGATCGTGCTCCAGCGCCATATAGACATTGGCCAGGGTTTGCGCCTCGATGCCCTGCGTGGCATCCACCACCAGCAGCGCACCCTCGCACGCGGCCAGCGCCCGGCTGACCTCGTAGCTGAAGTCCACATGACCGGGGGTATCGATCAGGTTCAAAGTGTAGGTTTCGCCGTCCAGCGCCGTGTACTGCATGCGCACAGCCTTGGATTTGATGGTGATGCCGCGCTCGCGCTCCAGCTCCATGGAGTCGAGAATCTGATCCACCATCTGGCGCTGTTCAAAAACACCCGTCATCTCCAACAGGCGGTCGGCCAGCGTGCTCTTGCCGTGGTCGATGTGGGCGATGATGCAGAAGTTGCGGATATGGCTCAGCCGGTCTGCGTGCAAAAAAACCCCTCCAAAACAAGCGGAATCCAACATCCTCTATCATATCGGATTCACCGGGAAAATGCAAGCGGGAAGGGCTTTGTCAAAAATGGCGCGGCGAGGCTGCCGACGCCGCGCATCATGTCATAAAATGCCGCATTTTGTCTTGACAGGGCCCGTCGGGTCTGCTATCGTAGGGAAAAAAGCAGGGAAGGGCACGGTGCGGGCCATGATCGTCATCGGAATCTGCGGCGCCAGCGGGAGCGGCAAAAGCACGCTGGCGGAGGAGCTTTGCCGGGCCATTGGCAAAGGGTGCCTCGTTATCAACCATGACTGCTATTATCGGGACCACCCCAGCCTCACCTTTGAGGAACGGTCTCTGCTCAACTACGACGAGCCGGAAATCTTCGATCATGATCTGTTTCTGGAGGATATCAAGCTTCTTCTGGACGGAAAACCTATTACCCGCAAGCGCTATGACTACACCCAGCATCGCCGCGCCGATACGGACGAGCTGATCTATCCGCCGGATGTGCTCATCATAGAGGGCATTCATGTGTTCTATGACGAGCGCCTGTGCGAATTGATGTTTCTCAAGCTGTATATGAGCGTAGAGCCGGATATCTGCCTGCTGCGCCGTATCACCCGCGACATCAATGAGCGTGGGCGCAGCATCGAAAACATTTCGGTCCAGTATCTGAGCACCGTCAAGCCCATGTACGACAAGCACATCCGCAATTACATCGAACTGGCGGACGTGATCGTGGCGCATGGGGGACGCAACGCGCGCATCGTGGATATTCTGGCCGGCTATGTGCGCGACGAACTCAGGCTTCGCGGGGTGGAGGAATAAATAGAAACCGTCACAGACCACTTATGGAAAATCAGCTCCGTGAGGGTCGGTTCAGGATATGGACAAAGGAGGGGGGTGCACAGTTATTCCCGCTTCCCTGCCGACTGCACCCTCTGCCCGTTTCGCACGCCACTTTCAGGTCGCATTTGGTGGCAAGTGTTCACAGGGTGCATGCTTCTCTAGGTGCTTCAAAGGCATAAAATACAGCATTCTTGGCCCACGTTGTGAACGCCCGAAATTCGCTAGAAACGCGACTCTTGAAAACATAGGTTTTCCAACGGCCTAAACCGACTCCATTCGGGGCCGGTTTTTTATTGTGCAAAAAACAATCATTACTTGAAATATATGGATATATATGTATAATATAAACATCTTGCCTATCATTTTGAAAATTATTAAATGAAGGGCATAATTGGAGGGAGAAGGAAAAATGTACGGAAAGAAAAGAATTCTGATCTGGCTGATAATGATCACGATTGTAGCAATGATTCCAGTTCTTTCGGCTGATGCATCAAGTAGCGAAATGACCTTTGAGGAATTCTTGAAGGAAGTTGTGGACAGAAAGGGAAATTTTGACGGGGGGGGGTGCTAGTTCGTTGGCAGCCTGACGAAACGAAGCGGAAGATTGATCGCATACAGAGCAATAATGCCCAGTATCAGATTTTCAGCGAGCTTGATGATATCACTCTCTCCAATATCAAATTTGAATATATTCCCGCTGATATCTTTGAGCATACGGATGCGTGGGCCGGACCCGGCAACTGGACTAAAGATCAGATCCGTAACGCGGAATTTCAATTTCTCAACAAAGGAAATGTGACACTAAAGAACTGTACATTTGAAAAGGTCATCGCCAGTCCTTTTGGTGACCAGCAGAATCGTCTAGGCGACGCAAACCGCAGTCTGACGGTTACGGACTGTACGTTTTCAAATGTTTATAATGCCTATGCGCTCAAGGATATCTATCCCGCAAATGCGGTAATCAAAGACAATCACTTTGAAAATTGCAGCGGGGCCATATATTTTGAAGGAACCATTCCCAGGGGAACGATTGCTATCTCCGAAAACCAGTTTGGGAATATTGACCAGTATGCGGCTGCCGGAAAGGAAAATACCCGCGGTATCATTCAGCTGAGCGCCGGTTTCACGACCGCGACTTCGACACAAATCATACTGAAAGACAATACCATCACCGGCAATCTCGTCAAGGACGAGAATGTCACTGGGGGATTGGCCGTTCTAAGGCAGATTGCCAATCTCGATGGCAGGGAGATCGGCGGCTGGACACCCGGCAAGGCGTTTTCGATCAAGGCGGAGGGAGCATACACATTGCCCTCCATGCCGGGTGGGACGGATGGAAAAATCAATTACCGATTTGCTGGCTGGGCCGCAACGGACGATTATCTGGGTGCGACGGATATCACCAACAAATCTCGTTTTCTAGCCGCAGGTCAAGAGACGCAAAATGGGATGTACTATGCTGTGTGGGAGCCAACAAGCTGTACCGTCATTTACAGCGACGGCGCCGGCGGCGCAGTCTTTGCAGATCAAGTATTTACTGTTGTGCCCGGCAATGCCACACCCAGGTTCAACGGGACCCCGCAGCGAGAGGGCTATCTTTTCATGGGATGGCAACCCACTCTCAGCGCAACGGTAACAGAGAATACCATATATACTGCTGTGTGGGAGGCAATAAAGCCCACGCCGACACCCACGACCTCCGCCGCTCCTACGTCGATCCCTACCGCCTCTCCCGCTCCCACGTTGAGCCCCACCGTTGCCCCCGCTCCTCCCAAAACGGGGGATGGAAGCGCGCTGGGGACCTGGATTGGCCTGCTGCTGCTTGGCGCAGGAGGCATGGCGGGTCTTGCGCTGCATATGAAAAAGAGAAAAAGCTGAGGCACAAAAACACGGGCCCGGTCCCATAATTGGGGACCGGGCCTGTATGCATCTTACCGCCCCATCAGCCGCCGGCGTCCGTCATCAAGGAATTGTCCCAGATCGTGCATGTTTTCCAGCGCACGTCCACAGCCCATCACCACGTTGGTCTGCGGGTCCTCGGCGCAGGAGCAGGGCACCTTGAGCGCGTCGGCAATGGCCTCGCACAGCCCGAACATCTCCGCGCCGCCGCCGGAGAGCAGGATTCCGTATTCAAAGATATCGGCCGCCAGCTCCGCCGGGGTGTGCTCCAGCACGCCGTGAATGCTTTCGATCAGCTGCTGGAGCGGCTCGTCTATGGCCTCGGTGATATCGTCGCTGGTGATGCGCATGGTCTTGGGCAGACCGGTAATCAGGTTGCGGCCGGTTACCTCCATATAGAGTTGCTCGGAGCGCGGAATGGCCGATCCGATATTGATTTTGAGCTCCTCGGCGGTCCTTTCGCCAATGAGCAGGTTGTGCTTGCGCCGCAGGTGACGGATAATGGCATCGTCAAACCGGTCGCCGCCCGCTTTGGCACAGTCCGACACGATGACCTTGCCGAAGGAGAGCACCGCGATATCGGTCACGCCCGCGCTGATGTCCACAATCATGGTGCCGTAGGCCTCGTCCATGGGCAGACCTGCGCCCAGCGCCGCCGCCAGAGAACGGTTGAGCAGCTGCGTGCGCCGCATGCCTGCGTCAAACATGGTAGAAATCAGCGAGCGCTTTTCCATCTCGTTGATGGCGGTGGGCAAAGCCAGAATGGCGCGGGGACGGGCAAACATATGCTTGCCGATGGCCTTGAGCACAAAGCCCTTAAGCATGAAGCTGACCAGCTCGTAATCGGAAATAGCACCCTCACGCAGGGGGCGGATGGCCAGGATATTGCCCGGCGTGCGTCCGATCATACGCTTGGCTTCGTCACCAAAGGCAAGAATATCGCGGCTGTCGCGATCGATGGCCACCACGGTGGGCTCGCGCAGAATGATGCCCTTTCCCTTCATATAGATCAGGATTTGCGAAGTGCCCAGATCAATCCCGATGTCGCTGATGCTTGCCATTCGCTCAAACTCCTTTTCCATTTGCAATCAAGGGCACAACAAAGAAAGCGCGCACGCCCCTGACCTTTATCTATTCGCCAAGGAAAAGGCAAATCCTGCTTGCGTGGGAAAACCCGATCAGCGGTGAAGGTATTTCCGACGGGTGGCCTCTCCTCCGCGCAGGTGACGCACGGACTTGTTATAGCTTAACACACGGCGCACCTGGCGATACAGCGTTTGATTGATCTTGGGCAGGCGCTCGTCCATGTCCTTATGTACGGAAGATTTGCTGACCCCAAAATGACGTGCGGCTCCGCGCACGGTTGCGCCTGTGTCCGCGATATACTGCCCGATGCGGATGCAACGCTCCTGAATGCGATCATGCACCTTTTGACCCCTCCAAACGTTTTGGAAAGGATATGCATCCCCCGAAGGCAACTTGCCTGTGGGAAACAGGCGGGCAGAGGGACGCAAAAAAGGACCAAGACGGTTTGTCGCGCTTTTGAGACTGCCAACAAAGGGCTGATTCCAGGAAAAAGCAGCCCCTAAAAACACGGGCAAAGGGAAAAAAGAAAGAACGAAACGCCTTTTCCATGCGTTTCGTGTCTTGAATGGCGGCGGTACGGAAGGGCTGCTTCATACATGTTGCGGTTACCTAGCATTAAAGCATAGAGCAGGACGTGTAATACTATGGTTTCCGCGAAAATTCGTGTCATGGTGTCATTGCGACAGGCGTAGGTGCGTTTTCTCCGGTAGACTACCACCGCCTAAAGCCCTGTAAGGCGATTTGGTGACAGGCAGCAGCGTTTGGGGTATCATGCGCAAGCTTCAATATTGTTTTGCGGCTTTTCCAGCCTCTCTTCACTGGCTTTTATGAATAGAGGCATGCACAAAGCTGACTATTAAGTATACTTTTTTTGAAAAACAGCGGATTTCAACTTTTCATCATAAAGGCGATGTGCTATGATGTAAATACTCATTTTTCATTAAGAGGTGTCATTTTCAGAAAGGGGCAGCCATGCAAGGTCTGGTATTTGATATAGAAGAATTTGCCCTTTATGATGGACCGGGAATTCGAAGTGTGGTTTTTCTCAAAGGATGCCCTCTGCGTTGTCAGTGGTGTCATAATCCCGAAGGACTTTCCTTTGAGCCTCAACAGGTACGTACCCTTTCTCTATGCAAGCATTGCGGTCAGTGCAAATGCACACATCCCTGTACTTCGTGCGGCGCATGCGTGCTACGCTGTCCGGCCGGATGCCTTCGAATCGCAGGGACCTATATGACGGCTGAAGAGGTCGCCCAGCGAATCAGCCGGCATGCCGCGTTGCTCTCAGCAAACGGTGGGGGAATAACCTTTTCAGGCGGGGAAGCGCTTAGTCAGGCCAAATTTGTTTTGGCTGTGCGCAAACTGCTGCCAGGTATGCATGCCTGTATCGAAACAAGCGGTTATGCTCCGGCTGAAAGCTATCAGCAAGTAGCCCGGCAAATGGATCTGGTGATTCAGGATATCAAATTGTTGGACCCGGCCGCTCACAGGTATTATACCGGCGTTGACAATGCCATGATTCTGCATAATGTTCGCTGGCTCGTGCATAGCGGCATTCCTTTTCGCATTCGTGTTCCGCTCATTCCTACGGTTAACGACAATCCGGCTATGATGGAGGGAATCGTACACCTGTTGGAGGGGGCGCATGCGCTGGAAAAAGTGGAGCTCCTTCCCTACAATACGGCTGCAGGGGCAAAATACGCTGGATTATCCATGGACTATCAACCGCAGTTCCCTGTCAGTCGCAAACCCAATATTCCCATAGAACCCTTTAAGGAGGCAGGTATTCCATGCGACATTCTTTGACAAAAGAACGATATGCGGCGTTGGCGGCGCAAATCCAGCGACACGAAGATGCATTGGATATACGGGCGGCACGGAGACTGAAGCTGCTTTTGGAAGAGGAGGAGATTGTGCATCTTCCCGGTGAAACGATTTATGGCTGGCGGACCGTTTCCGACTTTCCGGATATCTATCTGCCAGGTGAAAAGGAAGAACTGCATGCGTCTCATTTCATCCATGAGCAGGGACGGGTATGTAACCTTTCCAGTGACTGGGCGGGCGTGTTGCAGGGTGGGCTGCTGCGACGCCGTGGAACCGGTGAAGCCAGGGACATAACCATTGATGCGGTGATTGCCTATGCAGACCGGTATGAAGATCCGGAGCTTTCTGAGGCTGTACGCTATGGAGCCAAGGATATGAAAACGGCGCTAAACATGTTTCGTATCCTGCATATGTGCCTGTGGGCCAGCAACGTTTACCATAATACCATTGGCCGTTTTGACCAGTATATGTATCCTTTTTATGAGGCGGATATACAGTCAGGAAGGCTGACCGAACAAACGGCGCTGCAACTTTTGCAGGAGTTTTTCTTGTCTTTCAACCGGGATAGCGACATGTATACCGGCATGCAGCAGGGTGACAACGGCCAGAGCCTGATGCTGGGCGGGTGTGATCGTGAAGGGCGGTGTGCAGTCAATGATCTGACCTATCTTTGCATTACCGCAAGCCTTAACAACCGCCGTATTGATCCCAAGATCAATCTAAGGGTAGATAAACACACCCCTCTTTCCCTGTATCGGCGCTGTACAGAATTGACCCGGCAGGGGCTGGGTTTCCCGCAATACTCGAATGACGATGTTGTCATCCCTGCTCTGACCCGGCTGGGATATCAGCTTGAGGATGCCCGGGATTATACGGTGGCTGCCTGCTGGGAATTTATCATTCCGGGCGTGGGAATGGATATTCCCAATATCGGAGCGGTTTGCCTGGCAACGGTTGTGCATGATGTCATTGAGAAAAAGCTGGCGCAGTGCTGTGCCTTTGACGAACTTATGGAGGCGGTTGGTCAGGAACTGGTCGATAGGGCGGATAAGCTGGAAGCCAGCTTGCGGCCGATCTTTATAGAACCGGCGCCTTATCAGTCCGTGCTGATGAGCGATTGGTCGCACGATATAAGTGAAGGTGCAAAGTACAATAATTATGGCATACATGGAACGGGCTTCGCTACGGCGGTAGACCAACTGTGCGCAGTGCGCTGGCTGATTTTTGAAAAAAAACTGCGTACTCCGCAGCAGCTTCTCTCTGCACTGCAAAACAACTTTGAAAATGAAGTGGAATTGAAAAATCTGCTTTTGACCCGTGCGCCGAAACTGGGGCGCGATGCGTCATGCGAATCGGTTGCGGATGCGCTGCTGGAAGCCTTTGCACACTCATGGTCGCATCGTACGAACGAGCGGGGCGGGTGCTTTAGGCCCGGAACTGGGAGCGCCATGTATTACTGGTGGCACGGAAGGGAGCTTGGCGCAACCTGCGATGGCCGCAGCGCGGGTCAAATGCTCAGCGCCAATTTTTCACCGACCTTGCAGCTGCGGGACGCCGGGCCGCTGTCTGTCATTTCCGCCATGACACGGCCTGGCCTGCTCAAGGTGTGCAATGGCGGTCCTCTCACACTGGAGCTGGATGACACGGTATTCAAAAATGCAGAGGGCATGGAGAAGGTGGCCATGCTTGTGCGATCCTTTATCCAGATGGGTGGACATCAGATGCAGCTCAACGCTGTAAACCGCGAAACGCTTCTTGATGCCCAGAAGAATCCCCAGGACCATCAGGATCTGATTGTGCGCGTATGGGGATGGAGCGGTCACTTTGTTCAGCTGGACAAGGGCTATCAAGACCAGATTATTCAGCGTACCAGCTATCGGGAGGCATAGTTTATGATAAAAGTGCCCTATCTTTTGCAAGCGCCTGTAAAGGGAGTAAAATTGCTGGACGGACGCTTTCTGCGCGCATTCAACAATAATATCGCTTTTTTGAAACGCTTTGATATTGACCGGATGCTTTATTGGTTCCGCGTAAATGCCGGCGTGCCAGCCCCTGGCGCCCCTTATGCCGCCGGAGATGGACACTTTGAAAACAATCTGCACGGACAAACTGTGGGCGAATTTTTGATGGGCGCTGGTACAAGCCTGCTATGGCAAGAGGATCTGCAGCTACGCTCAACCGTCCGCGCCCTTCTGAATGAGCTTAAGACGTATCAGCAGGATGATGGTTACCTGGTACCGGTTGATCGAAAAACGTTTCAAACAAAGGAATATCCCAATTACACGCGTGCCTGGCTGACATTTGGCCTGCTGGATGCCGGCTACGCCGGAGAAGAAATGGGATTTCATCTGGCACGGAGAATGGGCGATCACTTTAATCAATGTGAAGTGTTGCCCTATGTAAAGGATATGAACCTGGGTTTTCAGGGCATTCTGGCAAACACGCGACTATATGATTCCCCTGTAGGACGAGAAGAGGATATTCAAACAGCCATCCGTTATTATCAGGAGGATTGGTGGCTAAAACAGCTTATAGAGAGGAATCAGCGGGCCATTTACGATCATCCTGGAAACCATCCGCACTCGACATTGCTGACCACCCTGGAAGGATACTGTGATCTATATCGCTTTACCGGCAGAACGCTGTATCTGGACGCAGTCCGCGCTGCACTGAAAATGTATGAGGATAAATGGCAGCACGTGGGTGGTGGTATCAACATGTGCGAGAATGATACCTATTATCCCGGTTGCAACTGGCTCTCTCCGGAACATCATTATAACGAACTGTGCTCTACGAATTTCTGGGTGCTGCTGAATCAGCGTATGCACCGCCTGGAGCCCGACAATCCCCATTATGTGGATGAAATGGAAAACTCGTTGTATAATGTGCTCCTGGCTGCGCAGGTAGGCGATATCGGCTATCACTATTTGAATTATCTACAGCGCACCAAGGACTGGCGCTATCTGGACCCCGCTACATGTTGCGCTGCCATGGGCACACGCCTTTGCGCCCTTCTTCCGCAGTTTCTCTACACCTACACGCAGGACATGGTCAGTTGTGATATCTATGCTTCCAGTGAGGCTTCCTTACCAAATGGCGTGCGCCTGCGCGTGGAGACGGATATGCCTGACGGCGGTCGGGTATGTGTTCACATACTTGAAGCACAGCGTCCTTTCTGTCTGCGGCTGCGCATTCCACGCTGGGCGGGAGAGGGCAGTTCACGATACGAGATTTACCAGCAAGTGCGTGCCGGAGCAAAGTTTACGCTTGATTTTGCTATGCCGCTGCAGATGCACCGCTATTCAGGCGGCGAAGAGATCCCTGGAAAAACACGCTGGGCGCTGACACGCGGGCCGCTGCTGTATGGTGCTTTGGGGGCTCCGAATCCGCTGACGCTGCATTTTGACGTGGAACAACCCCAGGACTGGTTGACGCCGCTCCCAGGTCCCAAGAACTGTCTGCGCCTGCGTGGCGATGACGCCCACTCCTATATGGCTTACCTGGATATCCATGATGAGCCGTTTGATGTTTATCCCATCGTGGAAGCTTCTGGTGGAAAGGAAGAGGCTTTGTACTGACAAAAAATGCGATTTTCCATTGTATACTATTCACTTGCGCAAGGGAAAGCACGATACCAAAGCCCTTGATTTTGTCGGAAGTATCGTTACGGTAAAACCGTTGGGTAAAAAACTCCAACTGCTTTGGGCCGATGCCTGTAACGGTATTTTCCACTGTGAACCGTATGCCTTTCCCTTCGGCTGCAAGGCTCGCTATGCAGAAATGCACAAGGAGGTCAAGACAGAGTTCTTTGTGTACGATAAAGCGACTAAGCAAGCTATCGGTATAGCCGGACTAAAGGAAATGAAGCCGAGCGTATATACCGTTACCGACATAGCTCTTTGCCCCGACTTTCACGGTAAGGGCTATGGCAATCAGATATTGATGGCTTTTATCTCCTTGGCTTTTGACGAGCTTGGCGCAACTGAATTGCATTACGATTGCTTTAAGCAAAACGAGGTGTCGAAGCGCTTGGCTCTCTCGTGCGGTTTTACATACACGCACTCTGAAGAAGCTGAACTGACGAAAGACGGCGAGAAAGTGATTTTGGACTATTACGAGGTAAGAAAATGAGAGCAGCATTTCAAATACTTGCAATACCATATCGGATTATTGACGGCACTCCGAGATATTGTGTGTTCCATCGTGCCGATCACGACCAATGGCAGTTTAATAATAATTGTTACGCATGATGAATCTGTACTTCCTTACACAGATGTAACATATAAATTCTGATACAAATAATGAAAATAATGCAGTGGAAAAGAATCATTACAATCTCAATACCGAGTGCTGTTGCACTCTTGTATTCGGTATTGGCGATTGTTATTTCCGGGCAAGGATCAGATAAAGTGCTGGCTCCCTTTGCATCGGTCGATATAAGGGAAAGATTCCCGTATGACGCGGTGCAGGTGTTATTGATCTTTCCGTTTGCAGCATCCTATTATTGGAACCGGCAGGTTCGGGACAGAGAAAAGCGCGCCCTCGCCAAACCGCTGGTTCGATGGGCTGTCGGCCTGCTTGTGCTGGCGGTTTTTCTTGCTGTCGCATTCCGGCCTTCCGGCGAAAGAGCGTATGCCGCGTTGTATTACCTGCTTATCGTGGCGTGTGGAGAAGAATATGTGTTTCGCGGTTTCCTGTACAAAACGCTGCGGGATAATTTGCCCTTCGGCAAGGCCGTGATTATCAGCGGCCTTGTGTTTGGGCTGGCGCACGGCCTGTTTCAGTTTGCAGTTCTGCAACAGCCCTGGACGGTCGTAGCCAGCTATCTGGGCGGCGGAATCGTCGGCGCGCTTCTTTTTGCCTGGCTGCTGGAACGGACAGGCGCGATTGCGGTGCCGATTTCCATTCACTGGTTTCTTGATTTCTGTGGCTATCTTGTTTAGGGCGTGTCCGGTAAAACCAAAGTGCTAAGAAAAGTCAGCGAATACAATGCACGGAACAGCGGTCCATACTTGGTGTATGGCAAGGCGGAGCAACGCAGTAGGCGCTGCTTTTTGGTAGAATTGAACAGTGCTGGGAATTTGTCAGATACGCCCCACGGAAATCTAGTCAACCGGTATTGCTCCAGGTAAAAAAATCACATCAACGATACAACGCAGGTGGCGTACAATTGCCAGTATAGCCGGAGGTGGCGAAGATGAAGAAACGCCGTTAGAAGCGGCAAAAAGAGAAACATTTGAGGAAGGTGGAGTTCAAGCATCTAAGTGGTTTGAACTGACAAGCTTAGCCTATCTCCCCGTGACAATCATATCTGAGAAATGCCGTCAACATTGGGACAAGGATACATACGTTATTCCCGAATACGCTTTCGGTTTTGAATGCCAAGAAGATATAGAATTATCTTGCGAGCATACGGAGTGTGTTTGGTTGACTTATGAAGAAGCAAATCTAAAACTCAAATGGGATTCTAACCGAACTGCCTTATTTGAGTTGAATTGCAGGCTTACACCGTAAACACAAGGAGAACACAGTATGAAGATAAAAAACGAAAACATCATCCTTCGGGATATGATAGAGTCCGACATTGATGACTATGTACGTTGGTTCACCACCGAAACAGAGTGGTCAAATACCGATGCACCGTGGGAGTCTATCGAATCGGACGAGGAAACCGAGCGCAAATCTTGGCGTGAATACTATGAGTCTGTGAAAGATCTTGCCGATGATGTTCGCCGGTGGAAGTTTGAAATCGAACGGAACGGCAGACACATTGGATGGGTAAGCTCCTACCCCATTGACGAGAACTACGAATGGGTTGGCGAGATCAAGGACGGTCAGACCGTTTATCGTGCCATCGGCATTGACATTTGCGAACCCGATGTTTGGGGTAACGGTATCGGCACAAACGCTCTCCGAGCCTTTATGAATTATTACTTTGAGAACGGTGTGGACGAGCTTTATACGCATACTTGGTCGGGCAACGTCCGTATGCTCCGCTGTGCCGAAAAGCTCGGTTTTGTGGAGTGTAACCGCAACGTAGGTACACGAGAGGTTGACGGGCAGAAATATAGCAAATTGCCACATCCACACCTCCATAGCTGTAGAATTATAGATAATATTATATCATATCAAGCCAAATAACACAATGTAAAATTGAAAAGCTCAATTTCTGAATGCAATCATAAGCGTTGGTGAATCATACGTTTCTTATTGATGATTAGCGTTTGAATTCTTTTGAAAAAGAGTATACCATGACGAATCCCTCTTACAGCGAAGTAGAGAGGAAAATAAGATTCCCATTAAGTGCGATGAATCCTACAATTTGCACCCAAAGCAAAACGAAAGGGCTATTCGCAAAACGAAAGCCCCCAATAGCAAAACGAAAGCCAGGCAATCGTTTTGTTATGCACCTACCGGGGACAGTGGGTGCATTTTCTCTATGCGGTTTTTGAGGTAGAAATTGCTTCGGTCATAGCGGAGACGGCGGCAAACTGGAAAACTGCAAAATGATTGATAAATTTGTTTCCCGCATGAGCCGATTGATAACGGACATTATCGTTGGGATTTGAACTTTGCACCGGGACCAAAACAAGCTATCATCGGCTGCATTGAGGGACGTAAAGGCAAGGCAACCGTCGAGATAAAAGAATACGGTGAGAATGACAGGCATTCTCACCGTACATATAATAGGTCTATTCAGTTTTCCTCTAACGGGAGGATAGCCTACTTTTGTTTAATAGCAGCCTGAGCAGCAGCCAAGCGCGCGATCGGCACGCGGAAGGGCGAGCAGCTCACGTAGTTGAGGCCCACGTTGTGGCAGAACTCGATGGTGGAGGGATCGCCGCCGTGCTCGCCGCAGATGCCCAGCTTGATGTCGGGGCGGGTCTCGCGGCCCAGCTTGGCAGCCATCTTCACCAGCTTGCCCACGCCGTCCTGATCCAGACGGGCGAAGGGATCGCTCTCGAAGATCTTGTTGTCATAGTAGGCACCCAGGAACTTGCCGGCGTCGTCACGGCTGAAGCCGAAGGTCATCTGGGTGAGGTCGTTGGTGCCGAAGGAGAAGAACTCGGCGCACTCGGCGATCTCGTCGGCGGTGACGGCAGCACGCGGGATCTCGATCATGGTGCCCACATGGTATTCGAGGGTCATGCCCTGCTCCTCAAAGACCTTCTTGGCGGTCTCATCCACGATCGCCTTGACGAAGGCGAGCTCCTTCTTGGAGCCAACCAGCGGGATCATGATTTCGGGCACGATGTCGTAGCCGCATTCCTTCTTGACCTTGATGGCAGCCTGCAGCACGGCGCGGGTCTGCATCTCGGCGATTTCGGGATAGGTCACGGCCAGACGGCAGCCACGATGGCCCATCATGGGGTTGGACTCATGGAGGGCGTTGATCTTGTGGATGACTTCCTCGGTGGTGATGCCCAGGTTCTTGGCCAGCGCCTCGATCTCGTCGGTCATGTCCGTGTGGGGCACGAACTCATGCAGAGGCGGATCCAGGTAGCGAATGGTCATGGGACGGCCTTCCAGCGCCTTGTACATGGCCTCGAAGTCACCCTGCTGCATGGGCAGGATCTTGGCCAGCGCCTTTTCACGCTGTTCCTTGGTGTCGGAGAGGATCATCTCACGCATGGCAGCAATACGATCCGCTTCAAAGAACATATGCTCGGTACGGCACAGGCCGATGCCCTCGGCGCCGAAAGCCACAGCCTGCTTGGTATCGCGCGGGGTGTCGGCGTTGGTGCGCACCTTCAGGGTGCGGGCCGCGTCAGCCCAGCCCATGAAACGGGCGAAGTCACCGGAGATGGCGGCCTCAACGGTCGCAATCTGGCCGTCGTAGACGTTGCCGGTAGAGCCGTCCAGGGAGATAAAATCACCCTCGTGATAGACCTTGCCAGCCACGGTCAGGGTCTTGGCTTCCTCGTCGATCTTCAGCTCGCCGCAGCCCACGACCGCCGCGCGGCCCATGCCGCGGGCCACAACCGCCGCGTGGGAGGTCATGCCGCCAAAGACGGTCAGGATGCCCTGCGAGAAGTCCATGCCTTCGATGTCCTCAGGGGTGGTCTCGCGGCGCACAAGAATGACCTTTTCCTTGTTCTTGCCATGCTCGGCCGCCTCGTCGGCAGTGAAGTAGATGCCGCCGGTGGCAGCGCCGGGGGAGGCGGGCAGACCCTTGGCGATAACGGTCGCGGCCTTGAGGGCAGCGGTGTCAAAGTTGGGGTGCAGGAGGCTGTCAAGCTGCTTGGGTTCGACCTTCAAAACGGCCTCTTCCTCGCTCAGCACGCCTTCATCCACCAGATCGACAGCGATCTTGAGAGCGGCGGCAGCGGTGCGCTTGCCGTTACGGGTCTGGAGCATATAGAGCTTGCCGCGCTCGATGGTATACTCCATGTCCTGCATGTCGCGGTAGTGAGCTTCCAGCTTGCCCGCGATATCGATGAACTGCTGGTACACATCGGGCATCTGCTCCTGCAGATGGCTAATGGGTTCAGGGGTGCGGATGCCGGCCACGACGTCCTCGCCCTGGGCGTTAAGCAGGTATTCGCCGTAGAGCTTCTTCTCACCGGTAGAGGGGTTGCGGGTGAAAGCAACGCCGGTGCCGGAGGTCTCGCCCATGTTGCCAAAGACCATGGCCTGCACGTTGACGGCGGTACCCCAGTCGCCGGGGATGTCGTTCATGCGGCGGTAGTAGATGGCGCGGGGGTTGTCCCAGCTGCGGAACACGGCCTTCACAGCTTCCATCAGCTGCGTGGTGGGGTCCTGCGGGAACTCGGTGCCCATGTGCTTCTGATAGATTTCCTTGAAGCGCGCGACGACCTGCTTGAGGTCCTCGGCGGTCAGGTCGCGGTCGAACTTGACGTTCTTCTTCTCCTTGAACTCGTCAAGTACGGCCTCAAACTCGCTCTTTGGGATCTCCATAACCACGTCGGAGAACATGGCGATGAAGCGACGGTAGGCGTCGTAGGCAAAATGCTCGTTGCTGGTCAGCTTGGCCAGGCCCACCACGGCACGGTCGTTGAGGCCCAGATTGAGGATGGTGTCCATCATGCCGGGCATGGAAGCGCGAGCGCCGGAACGCACGGATACGAGGAAGGGATTCTCCTCATCGCCAAACTTCTTGCCAGCGATTTTTTCCGTCTCGGCCATGGCTGCAAGGATCTGGTCCACGATGTCCTGTCCGATCACCTTGCCGTCGGTATAATAACGGGTGCAGGCCTCGGTGGTCACGGTGAAGCCCTGGGGAACGGGCATGCCAAGGTTGGTCATTTCGGCCAGGTTGGCGCCCTTGCCGCCAAGCAGCTCGCGCATGTTGGCGTTACCCTCTTTGAAAAGGTATACATACTTTGTCATAGGGTCTTTTTCTCCTCCTCGTTTTCTTGGTGAGGACGAACCACCGGCGGAATCCCTCCCCAATGCTCATCCTTCCTCTCAACTGGTCCAGTATACACGCTTACGACAGAAATTTCAAGAGCCTATTTGGCATATATAGCCAAAAGGAGATAGAAAAAACGCATTGCCGGGGCGAAGGGGCAACTTGCGTTGAAAGGGCGCGCATGCTATACTGAACACGATCGCTTCCTGCCCGACCATTGTGTGGAAAATCAGGGGAACAGGGACAAAAACGTTGATTTTAAAAAGGGAGCTCAGGGGAGGAAATACGCCTTGAAGCAGAAAAAGCAAGTAGCGGCGCTTCTGATATTTGCCTTTTGCATTCCGGTGCTTCTGTTTATCTGTGTGATGATCCTGTGCCGCATTACGCCTTTTGGCGACAAAACGCTTCTGATTTGGGACGCGGACGGGCAGTATTCCGCGTTTCTGGCTGCGGCGCGGCGAATTGTGACCGGACAGGCGGACCCTCTGTATTCGCTGGAAAAAGGCGCGGGGTCATCTCTGGCCGGACTGATCGCCTATTACATGGCCTCGCCGCTCAACGTGCTTACGATTCTGTTTGCGCCTGGGGACGTTGTTTCTGCATTCCATGGGATCGTGCTGGTGAAAATCGGCCTGAGTGGTCTGACATTCATGATCCTGCTGCACAGGCGCAACGGCGCGGGCTGGCCGGGACTTTTGTTTTCTACGGCCTATGCGCTTGCGGGCTACACCGCCAGCTATTTTTGGAACATCATGTGGATGGATGCCGTGATCGCTCTGCCGCTTATCGCGCTGGGCATCCACGGCATTGTCGCAAGGCGGGGCGGCAGGCTTTTGTACGCGATGGCGTTGGGCTATGCGCTGTTCAGCAATTACTATACGGGTTTCATGCTGTGTCTGTTTGCGGTGCTGTGGTTTGTTTACCTCTACCTGGACGCGCTTTTGCGCGGCCAGAGGCCGCAGCTGGTGCGGACTGCGGGCACGTTTGCCGCATCCTCGCTGCTGGCTGGCGGGCTGGCCGCCGTGATGCTGATTCCGGCATTTCTGTCTCTGCGCAAGGGGTATCAGCTTTTTTCTCTGGAGGAACCGCTCACCGGTCGCCTGTTTCCGCTGATCGAGCTCATGACCAAACTCTTTACCGGAGCCGCCAGCTTTGAACTGCTCCGCTCCGACCTGCCCTACATCTATATCGGCCTGCCCATGCTGGCCCTCTTTGGCAGCTACGCGCTCAACCCGGCGTTCTCCGCCCGCAGGCGGGTACTGGCTGCGGGACTGGTGGGGGTATTTCTCATCAGCTTCCAGATGAGCGGGCCCTATCTGCTGTGGCATGGACTGGATCTGCCACAGGCGATGCCGGCGCGCTTTTCGTTTTTGTTCTCCTTTGTGCTGATCGATCTGGCCTACGAGTCGTTCAGAACCTTTTCGGGTCCGAAGAAAGGGCTCGCACGGCGCATGGGAGCGATGGCGCTGGCCTTCTTTGCCGTCGTTTGCCTGATGTTTGACGGCGAGCTGCCTGTCTATCTGGCTTATGAAACGGTCTTGCTGGATACACTGTTCTTTTTGGCCGCGTGCGGGCTGATCGTGCTGTTGGCCACGAAGCGCAGGCGTGTGGCGCTAATCTGCCTGTGCCTGATGCAGGCAGCCTGCCTGGTGCTCAATGGTTACTTTTCCATCGATCGGCTGGAAGAGGTCAATCAGCTCGGTGCGCAGGAGGAAGCCGCTTATGTGCAGAAGAACGCCGCCCTTGTGGCGCGCATCCAGGAACAGGATGGCGGCCTGTACCGCATGGAACGAAACCAGGCACGAACGGAGAATGATCCGCTGTATTTTGGGTATCATGGAGTTAGCCACTACAGCTCTGATTTTGACGCGGAATTTCTGCGCTTCCTGGGTCGTATGGGCCTGTATCACATTCATTACCGCATTCAGTATGCCAGCGGCACCACGCCGGTACTGGAGGGACTGATGGGCATCAAGTACATTCTGCGTTCAGACGGTGCTTCCCTTGAAAAGCTGCCCGATAGCTACACGCAGCTCTGGCGGGAGGGAGACACGACCGCATGGCAGAACCCCTATGCCCTGCCGCTGGCTGTGCTGGCACCGCTGGATGAAGTGGATGGCGTGGGGGTGGGCGAGGACCCCTTCGAAAATCAGAACCTGCTGGTTGAGGACCTGTCCGGTAGCAAGGTGCAGGTTTTTACGCCTGTTGAGGACGTGGAGTGCTACACTGAAAAGAACATGATGCACGTTTCCTTTATACAGCGAGCGAACCAGCGGTACTACCTCAAGGCCAGTGGAAGCTGGTTCTCGCTCAATGGCGCCCCGATGGAAAGCGGCGAGAGGTTCATCGGCTGCGTGGCGCTGCCGGTTGTGGCGCAGGATACGCAAACGACGCTGACGGCGTATCTCGGAGAAGGAGAGGGATTGGAAGGGACGTGCTATCTGGCCACCTTTGACGAAGATGCCTTCCGAAGTGCCTGGGAAAAGGTGCTGACTCGCGGATGCCAGACGCAAAGCGGGAGGGATTCGGCAATTGAGGTGGTGGTGCCGCAGAATTCGGCGGCCTCGCAGCTGATGCTGACCATTCCCTATGACAGGGGCTGGCAGGTGAAGGTGGATGGCGTGCCGGCAGAAACGACGTCCCGTTATGGGCAGTTCTTGGCGGTAGACCTGGAGCCGGGTGCGCATACGGTGGAGCTGCGCTTCGTGCCGCAAGGGCTGATAGCAGGTGCGGCGATAAGCGGTCTGTCGCTGATGGCATTGGTAGGGTGGCAAATAGGCGCTTTCAGAAGGCGCAGACGGAAATGCGCAAGCGGACTTGGCTGCGGCAAGGAGAGGTAATGCGCATGGCGATTCCTTACAGCAGGACCCTTTTGGGCCCTCTGCAATGGTACAGCGTTTTGATCGTGACGGGGATTCTTGTGGCCATCTGGCTGGCCGGACGTGAGGAGCGAAGGCTGGGCCTGCCGCGCGACACGGTGATCGACCTGGCGCTGATCGTAATCCCCTGCGGCATCATCGGCGCGAGGCTCTATTATGTCGCCATGACGTGGGAGCTCTTTCGCGACAACCCCGTTTCGATTCTCTATATCTGGGAGGGCGGCATCGCCATTTACGGGGGAGTGATCGGCGGCGCGCTGGGGGCATGGGGATACGCCCGCAGAAAGAAGCTGCCCTTCCTCAAACTTATGGATATGGTCGTGCCGGGGCTGCTGCTGGCGCAGGCTATCGGCCGGTGGGGCAACTATTTCAACATGGAGGCCTACGGTCCCGAAATCACCGATCCGGCATTTCAGTTTTTTCCTCTGGGCGTGCTGATTCCTTCGGCAGGCGGCTATGTGTGGCATATGGCCACCTTCTTTTACGAATCGCTGTGGAACGCCGCGGGATTTGCGGCGCTGTGGGCCATGCGCCGCCGGGTCCGGGAACCGGGTGGCATGACGTGCTGGTACCTGCTTATCTACGGCAGCGGGCGCTTCATTATCGAGCGCCTGCGGGAGGACAGTCTCTATCTTGGCGGCTTGCGCGTATCGCAGTATTTGAGCCTATTATTGTGCCTGGTAGCGGCGGGGGTCCTCCTTGGCCGCGCAATGCGGGGGAATAAACGCGCGATGGGACCTGCGCTGGCCTGCGGGGGCCTGTGGATTGCCCGCTGGGCCGCGCTGGGAACGCCCTGGCTGTATGCGCTGCTTTCGCTGACGGCCCTCGGATTGGGACTTTGGGCCAGCAGGAGCGCGGGCCGTTCGCCTGTGCGGCTGCTGGTGCCCTTTGCACTGGATGCGGTGGGCCTGCTGGCAGCGCTGGGGATGGGCCCGCTGGGGAAGGACGTTGGACTTCATCTGCATACGATTCTGTGCAGCCTGACGCTGCCGGGATACGTTGCGGCCCTGTACCCCTGGAAAACGGAATCCAACATACATGGAGAGGAGACGGCCCCATGCCGGTCGGAACCGTAAAAAACCTGTTATATGGGCTTGCGCTGCCTGTACTGGGACAGCGCCCCGCCTGGCGTGCGCCACGGGGCGCCACGGAGGCGGATGCCGTGGCGCGCGCACTGTGGCGCAAGCGGTGCGTGGGCGCGTGCGTGCAGCGGTTCGAAGGGGGAAGCCTGACGGAATGCATCTGTGCGGGCCATGCGGCGCTGGAGCCGGTAAAGCGCCCGGTCGCACCGGATACGGTGTTCCGCACGGCGTCGGTGGCCAAGATGGTCACGGCGCTGCTGGTGTTCCGGCTGCAAACCCAGGGGCGCCTGAGCGTGACAGAGGAAATCAGCGAGCTGTGGGGACGCCGCATAGGCAACCCGCATTGTCCGGACGCGCCCATCACCCTGGGCATGCTGCTCAGCCACACCTCCAGCATTGTGGATTCGCCCGCGTACTTTGCCGCTTTCCAAAGCAATTCACCCCTGAGCGAGCTATTGTCCGATCCGCGGAGCTATCTGCCCGCCGTGCCGGGCACGGTGTTTCGCTACAGCAATCTGGCGGCAGGCATGGTGGCCAGTCTCCTGGAAAAGCGCTTCAACATGAGCTTTGAGCAGCTGATGCAGCAGGAGCTGCTGGAGCCGCTGGGCGTTGCGGGCACGTTCGACCCTTCGGGGCTGGACGTGGAGACGGTTGCGGACAGCTACCGCGTGTTGCCGCCTGCCCGTGCGTTCTGCGCGGCAAAGCGTATTGCGTCGTCCGCTCCAATGATGGAGCCGGATCCCGAACGGCGCTACCTGCCCGCGGCGGGAAACCTGTTCATCACCGCGCCGGATCTGGCACGTCTGGCACTGGTGGCCTGGGGTGGCGGCGATGGCTTTCTGGATGCGCGAAGCGTGGAGGAGATGCGCCGCCCCGTGGCGGGCTGGCCCGAAAAGACCGTGAACATGCGCCACGGGATGGGGCTTTTGACGCTGGACGATCGCGCGGTGTGTAGCCGCACGCTGTGGGGGCATCAGGGATTTGCCTACGGTGCGGTGAACGGGGTGTTTTTCGACGGGCAGGGGAACGGCTTTGTGCTGCTGAACAGCGGATGCAGCGAACAGCGCATGGGGCACCTGGCGCAGGTGAACCGTGAGCTGATCCGTATCTGCCTGGAGGATGGAAAGGACGGGAAGGCATGAACGATGTCGTCGCCGAGGTGGAGGAAAGCCGCCGGGGTGCGATGGTTCGTTTCGAGGGCGGCGAACGGCTGTGGTTTGGCCGTGGGGCTTGGCTGGAACGCTCCCCGCTCCGGCCGGGCGATGTGGAAGATCTGGACGTCCTGAAACAGTGGCTCCTGCCGCGCCAGTATCCTCAGGCGCTGGCGGGCGCAGTGCGCCTGCTGGCCGCGCGGGCGCGCTCCACGGGTGAGATCCGCCAAAAGCTGGAGGCCTACGGCTATATGGATGATACCGTGGATATGGTGCTCTATAAGCTGGAGAAGGAAGGCCTTTTGGATGACGAGGCCTTTGCCTGCGAATGGGCCGCCGCGCGCGCACGGCATCAGATCGGTCGCGGGCGCATCCTGCGCGAGCTGGTCCACAAGGGTGTTAGCCGTGATGTGGCGGAGCGCGCCGTGGACGCGCTGGACAGGGAGGAAGGAGATGCCGCCGCCCTGGCGCTGGCGCAAAAGCTGCTGCGCCGCTACGCGGGCGAGCCGGACGCAAAAAAGGCCATGGCGAAGCTGATGGCCGCCATGGCCCGCAGAGGATATGATTTTGAGAGCGCGCACCGTGCCGTGGAGCAGGCGCTGGAAGAAGCGCAGGGGGAATGAACCCTCAACGATGCGCGTAGATGCGCATTTCCAATACATTGCTTTCGGGGTCCCGAAGCTCGCTTTCCAGATATTCAAAATATGCGCCGGGCGTAACGAAGCCGTTGGGGGGCAACAGGTTCAGCCCCGTTCCGGAGGCAATGATCTGCGCCATGGCGCAGCAGTTGGTGCGCATCACGTTGTAAAGGCGGAATACGCCGCGCCGCACCTTGTAAAACCGCGCGCCAAAGCCGTACTCCGGACGGTCCGGGGGCGTCCAGGGCGCACAGTCGCTTTTGAGACGGGCACGCATGCCGCCCTCCAGCATGCCGGCGGCTTCCTCGCTCAGGCCCAGCGTGAAGCCAATCAGCAGCTTGTGTTCGATGGCCTGGCAGTAGGCAATATAGCTCTCCGTGGGACAGACCAGAATCACCCCGTCGGACAGCGCGCCGAACAGACGGTTGCTGCTTTCGTCATAGCAGCCATAGGAATAGGTGACTCCCCGCAGGCTGACCACCACGTGCCCGAAGCCGAAGGCCACGTTTTTGCCCAGATGAAACACCACTTCCAGCGTTTCGGGCCAGCTTTCGCGTGCGGGAGAAGGCTTGGGGATCACCACATCCTGCGTAAGCGTTGCATACCGGGCGCTGAGCCGCCTGAGCACAACAGAGGGCAGGAGCGCCGTCAGCAGCACGGGCGGATGCACGCGCAGACGGCTGAGCAGGCGGCTGCTTTCCACGTTGCGGTTAATCAGCACGCCCAACAGATCCATCAGCTGCCACAGGGCGTAGACCAGCAGGTAGACGCCCGCCAGCCATTGCAGCGCGCGTCCCGCTGAATATCCCCACAACAGGCTGACGCCCGTGACCAGCGAAAGAGCAGCCAGCAGCGCGAACTTGATCCTGCCCCGCTCGCCCATGACGATCAGCTGCACCACATAGCCAACCTGCGCCACGCACACCAGCAGCGACCACAGGCCAATGGCCAGCGTCACGCTTTTCATCAGCACGCCGGGAAAGAGTGCCGCAAACAGCCCCGCGCCCAGCGATACCACGCCTGAAAGCATCGCGTGCGGATGCGCCTCCCTCCGCTGAAACAGGGAGACGGACAGAGCGGCCACACCGTTGATCATAAGCGCGGCGGTAAACAGCGCATGCAGCCAGCGCTGTGTAAAGCCCGGCGCAACGAGAATCATCAGGCCCAGCGCCGCCATGACCACAAAGCGCGCCAGCAGGCTCAGCGGCGTAAGCGCTCTCATGGGGCGGGCCGGTCCGCTAGGCGCGCTGCGCATGGCGGCGGATGGCGTCGAAGGTTTCATCGCTCAGATCGTGTTCGATCTTACAGGCGTCGGCGCGAGCTACGGATTCGCTCACGCCCAGGCGGATGAAAAAGCTGGTGAGCAGGTTATGGCGCTCCCAGATGCGGCGCGCGATGGCTTCGCCCTGCTCGGTGAGGGTGATGCGGTTGTCGTCTCCCATGAGGATATAGCCGTTTTCGCGCAGGCGCTTCATGGCAAAGCTGACCGAGGGCTTGGTCACGCCAAGGTGCGCGGCGATATCCACCGAGCGCGCAGAGCCGTGTTGTTCACAAAACATCAATATCGTTTCAAGATAATCCTCAGCGGATTCATAAATCTTCATACGGGAAACCTCCTTTGCGTTATCCTATCATATTCGGTATGAAAACACAATGCGTCATGTTGACAACCACATGGCGATAGGCTAAAATAAGGACTCTTATATGCCCTTCCGGCGGGGAAGGGGAGCGGGGGAGTTGCTTGTCTATGGAACTGGTCCTCATCGGCGTGGGACTGTCGATGGATGCTTTTGCGGTGGCACTTTGCAAGGGATTGAGCATGCGGCGCATCAACTACGCGCACGCAGCGGTGATCGCACTGTTTTTTGGCGTGTTTCAGGCCGTGATGCCCCTGATCGGCTGGGTGCTGGGCACGCAGTTTGCGCGCTATATCACATCGGTGGATCACTGGATCGCCTTTGCGCTACTGGGTTACATCGGCGGCAAGATGATCTGGGACGCGTTTCACGAGGCGCCGGAATCCGAAACATGTGCGTCCGAAAGCACCCTGAACCTCAGGGAACTGCTGATGCTGGCGGTTGCTACCAGCATCGACGCACTGGCGGTGGGCATCACCTTTGCATTTTTGAAGGTAAGCATCGTTCCCGCGGTGCTTATTATCGGCTGTATCACCTTTGTGCTGTCCTTCGTGGGCGTGGCGGTAGGCAACCGCTTTGGCACGCGGTTTCAGAAGAAGGCGGAAATCGCGGGCGGAACGGTGCTGGTGCTCATCGGTTTGAAAATCCTGTTGGAGCACATTGGGCTGCTCTGAGGGAGTCAGGGCGCATCCTCCTCGTCGCTGACGGGGCTGTCAAACTGCGGGGTGAACCAGTCCGTGTCCTTCAGCGCCTTCAGGCGCTCACGGGAGATAACGGTGCCGGTGCCCAGACAGGCATTGCAGCGGTAGCCGCACGAGGGGCACACGCAGGCCATGCCTTCGGTTTCGGACTGAATCATGTATGCCTCGCAATGCGGGCAGCCGCAACGCATGACAAGTCGCCTCCTTGAGTGAAAAAAGAGTGCAGTCATTGTAGCATAAAACGGTATGAAACGCAAAGCGCGGTCTGGAGGAACAAACCTGTGAAAGCAAACCGAAGCCGGGCGCTGGTCTGTCTGCTGGCAGCATGTCTGGGGCTGGTGTGCGCCTGCGCGGCCAATCCGCCGCGCGAAGAACTGTACCAGAAGCTGCTGGACTACTTTGAGAACCTGGGCTATGCCTGCGAGCTTTCGCCCCTTGCGGACAGCGGGCGCGATGTGCCCATCGCGGGGCCCGAAGCATGGGACAGCCTCGTGCTGGATGGCCGGGAGGAAGTGCTGGTCTACTTTGATGAGAGCAACCGTGCCGACTACCTGAGCGGCCGCGTGGACACGGAACGGTACGGGCTGGCAACCTGCTTTGGCCTGCGCTTTGTGCTGGTGTACGGCGGCGCGGATGAGGGCGTGCGGGAGGCACTGGAGACGATCCCCAACGAGTGAATATGGGGCGGCGGTTTCGCCGCCCCTTTTGCGTGCAAAAAAATCGCTCCGCATGGGGAGGAAGCGGGACGGGGGAAGGATGGGGCCTGTCAGCGAGGCAGTCCCACGGCCTCCACGGCATATTGACCCATCACCAACAGATAGGCACACACCAGTATCCATGCAGCCGCCCATATGGCGACCTTATGCCAGCCCTTTGCCCGCTTTGACGCTTCGGCAAGACCCAGGGGGAGCACAAAGCTCAAAATGATGTAAGGCAACTGCCCCAGGCCGCTGCCGCCCAGTGGAAAGCCGTACCATGGAGCTCGGATCATATCGAAGTAAAAGCCGTCAAACAGCGACGAACCAGTGCGGTGATACAAAACCATGTAGAAGCAGTTCATCAACAAAAGGCACAGCTCATGAAAATAGACCACGTACTTGGTGCCGCTGCCTGCGATGAGGAAAAAGCGGTTTCCCTCGAGCACGGGGGAGAGCATTTTGGCCATGCTGAACAGCGCAATGGCAGCTGTGAGCACCGTTATGACAGGCATGAAAAAAAGCGGGTTGCGACCTACGTCCATCGAGTGCGCCGAAAAAGTGATGTCCGCGCCACTAAAGAGCAGGTACGCCGCCTGGACGGCCGTTACCACGCACAACGCGATCCACGGCCTGACGGGCCAGCGGTTTTTGCGCGTGCGGTACCAGCGGCCAAAGGCCATGAAGAAGCTCAAGAAAGCCGTGCGCAGGCCCACCAGCGCAAGGCCTTCCGGAGGCGCAGCAAGCACGCTGTGCGTAAAGTAGAGCGCCGCCAGGCTGCATAGAAGCGCACACGACAGCACGGCCACCTCCGTCCACCTGCCGGGAATGCGCAAAAGCAGGCCCAGCAGCAGCTCCAAAAGGAACAACTGAAAGATGAACCACATCGCGTTGGACAGTGGATAAGCCGAGCACGTCACGAACGGGTCCACCAGCAGGCCATAGAGCGAGAGGCGCAGGCCGGAAGCAAACACCCCGCTGTACGATCCGACCAGCGCCAGAAGCGTCAGCGCCAGCCGGACGCCCAGAGCGGGCAGAAGCAGGCGGAGGCATTTGTGTTTAACGAAGGCGCCATAGGGCCTGCGAACATCCAGAAAATATCCTGAAATCAGCACGAACATGGGCATATGCCAGGAATAAGCGGGAAAGATGGCCTCAGACAGACGGGGAAGGGCATAGCCCACATGGCCCAGCACCATGGCTACGATAGCCGCCGTCTGGACGAAGAGCATTTCATAGTCCCATTGGACAGGGGTGGCAGAAGCGTGGGGGCAATGCGGCTTCATTTGCATGGAAGGCTCCTTTCGCCTGCAAAGGGGCTTTTGGACAATGAAAAATTCCGCCTTTCGGAATCCGAAGGGCGGAAGGGACGGGCCGGCCTTAGCGCACGCGCTCGTCGCCCCAGAAGAACAGGGCCACGGTACCCGGGCCGGTATGGCTGCCGATGGTGGTGCCGATGCTGTTGATTTCCACCTTGCCGTTGAGCTTGGGAAAGCGCTCCTCCACCAGGCGCGCTACGGCCTGCGCGTCCTCCATGCAGGCGGAGTTGGAGATGTAGCACTTGCCGCTGTAGTTCAGCCCGTCCTGGGCATGCTCCACCATGCGCTCGGCAATTTCACGAATGACCTTGTTTTTGCCGCGAATCTTGAAGCGGGGAACCAGCCGGCCCAGATCATCCATGTTGAGCAGGGGGCAGATGTGCAGCATCGTGCCGAACCAGCCGCTGGCCTTGGAAATGCGCCCACCGCGCACATAGAAGGTCAGATCGGTAGAGAAGAACCAGTGATGCAGCTTGAGGCGGTTCTGCTCGGTCCAGTCGCGCAGCTCCTCCAAAGCCATACCCCCGTCGCGCAGATCGGCCAGCTTGTCCATCAGCAGGCCATAGCCGGAAGAGGCGCCCAGCGAATCCACCACGTAGATCTTGCGTTCCGGATACTTGGCCGACAGCTCGTCGCGGGCGAGGCAGGCGGAATTGTAGGTGCCGGAGATGCCGCTGGACAGCGTCACGTGCAGGATATCCAGCCCCTGCTCCAGAAACGAGGTGAAATAGGCGATGTATTCATCCACGTTGACCTGCGAGGTACGGGTCTCCGCGCCGTCCGCCATCGCCTGATAGAAGGCGGCAAAGGACATGGTTTTGCCCAGATCGTCACTATAGGATTTGCCGTTTAACATATAGTGGAAGCAGATGTAATGAATATTGCGCTCTTGGAAGTGCTGTTCGCTCAAGTCGGCGGTGGAGCAACAGCTGAGGATGTAATTTGTCATGGCAGGGTCACTCACTTTCTCTATTTTGCGGCTGATGTCAGGGACGCGCTGCTGCGTCGGGAGGGCAGGAGCCTCCTGCCTTTTACATTTCGTTTTGATGGGACAAAATTCCTGCTTGCCCAGGATCGTTATCATATTCCACGGACGTGAGTTCCAGCCCGCAGGCGGGCGCTGTGGCACCCAGGTCCAGCCGGCTGCTGCCGTTCAGCGCACGGGCAAAAGCGTCCGGAGAAAGCCGTCCCGTGCCGATATCCACCAGCGTGCCCGCGATGATGCGCACCATGTTGTATAAAAAGGCATTGCCCCGTACGGTGAGGGTGATGAGCGGGCCCTCCCGGCGCAGGGAGGCCTCCCTCAGGGTGCGCACGGTGGTCCTGGCTGTGCCGCCCGATGCCTGAAAAGCCGCAAAGTCGTGCGTTCCCAGCAGCGCGGGAAGGCTGTTGCTCATGCGGTCCATGTCCAGCGGCCGGGGCACGTGCGCGGTAAGGCTGCGCAGGAGCGCGCTGGCGTGCGGCGCGTTGTGAATGCGGTAGGTATAGCGCTTGCCGCGCGCATCGAAGCGCGCATGAAAATCGGCAGGGACCGCAAACCCCTCCAGAACGCGAATATCGGGAGGAAGCAGCGTGTTGAGCGCAAAGGGATACTTGTCAGGAGGAATGCGGCTTGCGGTATCGAAATGGGCACGCTGGCCCAGGGCGTGCACCCCGGCATCGGTACGGCTGGCACCAGTCACGCGCGTTTTTTCGCCGGTCAGACGGGCCAGGGCTTCCTCCAGCACCTGCTGCACGCTCAGGGCGTTGTCCTGCCACTGCCAGCCGGCATAGGACGTGCCGTCATAGCTGACGGTGAGCAGCACGCGGCGTGTGCCCTCCGGTGGACGCTCCTTGACAATGGGGGGCAGCCCGTTCATTTCAGCCACATCCCGGCAAAGATGGTCGCTAGCAGCGTTCCCACGGTGGCCAGCAGGGCCCACAGGTCGCTTTGTGTGTAGCGCAGCACACGCAGACGGGTGCGGCCTTCGCCGCCGTGGTAGCAGCGCGCCTCCATGGCCATGGCCAGATCGCCCGCACGGCGGAAAGCGCTGACGAACAGCGGCACCAGCAGAGGAATCATGGCCTTGGCGCGCTTGAGCAGGTTCCCGCTCTCGAAATCCGCGCCGCGGGCCATCTGGGCTTTCATGATCTTGTCCGCTTCCTCAATCAGCGTGGGGATGAAGCGAAGGGCGATGGTCATCATCATGGCCAGCTCATGCGCGGGAAAATGGATGATTTTGAGGGGGCTGAGGAGCTTTTCAAGCCCGTCGCTCAGCGCCACAGGCGATGTGGTGAGGGTCAGCAGCGATGTGCCTGCCACCAGGAACACCAGGCGCATGCTGAAATGCACCGCAGTCAGGAACCCTTCCTGCGTGATACGCAGGAACCCCCACTGCACCCATACCGTGGTACCGGTGGAGAAAAACAGGTTGAGCAAGAAGGTCAGGATCAGCAGAAAACGCAGCGGCTTGACGGACTTGAGCAGCCGCTTGGCCGACAGGCCCGACAGGCGGGAGGCCACCAGCAGATAGGCCAGTGGGATCACGTACCACACCGGGCTGGTGACGCAGAAGATGATAGCGATGTAGAGGATGGTCAGGATGATTTTGCATCGCGGGTCCAGGCGGTGAATGACCGTGTCGCCGGGAATGTACTGCCCTAAAGTGATGTCCCTCAGCATGCGCGGCCCTCCTTTTTCAGCGCCAGAATGGCATGGCATACCTCATCTAGCGTGTACAGATCACCCGGCAGGTCAAAGCCCTCGGCAATCAGCGCGTGGGTAAGCTCCGCCGCCTGAGGCACGCCCAGCCCGATGGAGCGCAGCTTTTCCTGCTGGGTGAACACCTCGCGCGGCGTGCCGGTCATCACCAGCTCGCCCCGGCTCATCACCACCAGACGCGTGGCCAATGTGGAGATGTCGTCCATGCTGTGGCTGACCATGATGACCGTCAGCCCGCCTGCTGCGTGCAGGTCCCGAATCATTTGCAGAATGCTGTTTCGTCCCGCGGGGTCCAGCCCGGCGGTCGGCTCGTCCAGAATGAGCACGCGGGGCCGCATGGCCAGCACGCCCGCGATGGCCACACGGCGCATCTGCCCGCCGCTGAGCTCGAAGGGCGAGCGCTCGGCCACCTCGTCGTAGTTCAGGCCCACCTGCAGCATCGCCCCGCGCACGCGCCGGTCGATCTCCTCCGCATCCAGCCCCATGTTGCGGGGGCCGAAGGCGATGTCCTTGGCCACGGTCTCCTCAAACAGCTGGTATTCCGGATATTGAAACACCAGCCCTACCTTTTTGCGCACCTCCAGCAGGCTTACGCCCTTTTGGGTCAGGTCCAGCCCGTCCACCACCACGCGGCCGGAGGTGGGCTTGATGAGCCCGTTCAAATGCTGCACCAGCGTGGTCTTGCCGCTGCCCGTGTGGCCCAGAAGGCCAATGAGCTCGCCGTCCTCGATGGTCAGGCTCACATCGTTGAGCGCCACGGCGGAAAAGGGGCTTCCGGGCATGTAGGTGTGCGTAAGATGCTCTACTTGGATGGGCATAGCGCTTTTTTCAGCTCCTTTACCATATCGGCCACGGTGAGAATGCCATCGGGCAGGGAAAGTCCGCCCGCCCTGAGGCGCATGGCCAGCTCGGCCATGGGAGGCACGTCCAGCCCCAGGGCCTTGACCTTCTGAACCTGGGAAAACACCTCGGCAGGGGTGCCGTCCAGCGCGATCTTGCCCTTGTCGAGCACGACCACGCGGTCGGCTACGGCGGCCTCTTCCATAAAATGTGTAATCCAGATTACCGTCATGCCCTGCTCGCGGTTGAGCTTGCGAACCGTGGCCAGCACGTCGGCGCGGCCCGCGGGGTCCAGCATGGCGGTGGCCTCATCCAGAATCATGACCTCCGGCTGCATGGCCAATACGCCGGCCACAGCCACCCGCTGCTTCTGACCGCCGCTGAGCATGTGCGGGGCGAAGGAAGCGCGCTCGGTCATGCGCACGGCGGCCAACGCCGCGTCGATGCGGGGGATCATGTCCTCGTGCGGCACGCCCAGGTTTTCCAGGCCGAAGGCCACGTCCTCGCGCACCACGTTGGCCACAATCTGGTTGTCCGGGTTCTGAAACACCATGCCCGCATGCCGCCTGACGTGCCATACCTCCTCGTCCTGCGCGGTGTCCAGACCGCAGACCAGCACGCGGCCTTCCGTAGGCAGGTAGAGGGCGTTCATCAGCTTGGCCAGCGTGCTCTTGCCGCTTCCGTTGTGCCCCAGTACCGCCACAAACGAGCCCTTTTCCACGTTCAGGCTCACATGGTCTACGGCAGCCACATCATCCTCGTCATATTGGTAGCAGACGTTTTCGATCTGCATGGGATAGAGATAGCTTTCGTTTGGCATATTCCTTTGCACGGCTCCTTTATGCTTGGTGGGGAAACAGGTCCAGCCCGGTCAGCAGGTAGGGGGCGTTATCCCTGGCCCAGCGCACGGCGCTGAGACGGTCGCGGTCGAGCTGTTCCCGGAGCGCCTCCAGCGAGGGAAACGTCTGCTCCGGCCTCAGGTAGAGACAATAGGCCAGCGTCAGCTCCAGACCGTAGAGGTCGCGGTGCGCGTGACCCAGCAGATGGGCTTCCACCGTTGCGATTCCTTCGGGAACGGTGGGATGCCGGCCCTGGTTGATGATGCATACATAGCCGCGGCTTTCGCCGTCCAGCTGCGCCACGCCCACGTACACGCCCTCCCGCGGCCATGCGCGGCTTCGGGGATCGTAGGCGATATTGGCCGTGGGAAATCCCAGACGGCTGCCCAGACGCTTGCCGCGTACCACGCGTCCGTGAAAGGTAAACAGGGCCATGCCCTCTGGCAGGGCAAAGGGGTTGGGCATAGCGGCGCTCCTCTCCTGAAAAAAATAAGAATGGAAAGCGCAAGTATTATACTTCATAGAGGCTGGAAACGCAAATCAAAATGAACGTTCCCGGCTTTTTTTCCGCTCGGCGGCCCCGGCGCCGCCCGGCAACCTTAGCGTGACCTTAGCGGCGCGAGGCGGCAAATCGCGGCTTGTGTACGGGAAAGGGCTGTTGTATAATAAAGTGTCGTTCTGCATGCTTTGCACGCCGGGCGGCCAATGTTTTGATTGATCCGATAAAGTGATTTAGGAAGGAACGATGACGATGCGCAAAGCCTTTGTTTCCGCCGCAAGCGTGCTTGCGGTGCTGATGGCGGTTTCCCTGACTTTTTTGATCCCCTCCGGCGCGGTCACGGAGGAGGCGCAGCAGCGCTATCTGGACGCCGCCTATGCACAGGAGGAAGGCTGGGAGGAAGCCTCGCTGCCCAAGCCAGACGCCGTGCTGGCCAGCGCCGTATTCAGCGATATTTTGCCCGCAGCCACGGTGGACGCGCTGCCCATTGACCTCTTTGCACCTGGCAACACGCCCATTGCGGCCAATTATACCGAAAATGGCTACCGGGACGATACCATCATCGTGGAACTGGAACAGAAGCGCATGTATGACAGCGATGTGTTCATCGCCTATGTCAAGATTGCCACGCCCTCGCAGCTGCGAACCGCGGTAGCGGGACAGAAGATCGGCTCCTCCAGCACCAACCAGACCACAACCATCGCCAAGAATTACAACGGCATCGTAGCGATCAATGGCGATTATTTCACCAAGACCAAGGCCGGCTACATCGTGCGCATGGGAGAGACCTATCGGGAAAAGACCAGTGCTAACATGGACCTGCTGCTCATCGACGAGCTGGGCGACTTTCACATCTGTTTGCATGGGCATGACGTACAGGAAAACAGCATAGCGGCCTTCAAATCCGAGCATAAGATCATCAACGGCTTCTTCTTCGGCCCTGCGCTGGTAGTGGATGGCGAGGTGCAGGAGATTCCCGAAAATTATCAGTTTGATCCCCACCAGAAAAACCCGCGCGCAGGCATCGCGCAGCTGGGCACGCTGACCTACGCGCTGGTTGCGGTCAACGGCCGCACAGACCAGTCCGCGGGCGTGACGTTGGCGGAGTTTGCCGATATCATGGGCCAGCTTGGGGCGAAGCAGGCCTATAACCTGGACGGCGGCAACAGCGCGACGCTGGCCTTCAACGGCGAGGTCTACAACGACAAGCCCCAGGCTGAACGCACCGTGACCGATATTATCTACTTTGCCAGCGCCACAGCGGGGGAATGAGGGCGATGGACAGCACCTTTACCATTCTGGGGCTGACGGCGCATGCCTATGGGCTGTGTGCCAGCGCCGCGGCGCTTGTGCTGCTGGGCGGCATGGCCATCCTTGCACGCAGGCGGCGCATGCCCGCGGGGCTGACGGGACTGTTCGGCCTGCTGGGCATTCCGCTGGGCATCGTTTGCGCGCGGGCGTTGTATTGCGTATTCCACCTGTCCGATTTTTGGGAAACCTATGAAAACCCCTGGCTGATGCTGCGTTTCTTCGACGGCGGCCTGGCCATGCCGGGCCTGCTGGCGGGGCTCGCGCTGGCGGCTGTAATCAGCGCGCGGATGGTGAAGGCACGCCCCGCCGCTGTGCTGGATCTGATGTGCATTCCGCTGGGCCTGTCCATTGCCCTTTTGCGCCTGGGCGAGCAGTTTACCGATCTGGGCGTGGGCAAAGCTGTGAAGGAGGGCGCCCTGACCGCAGCGATGCCCTGGCTGTTTCTGCAAAGCCGTATGGGCGTGGCGGTGGAATACCGGCTCAACGTGTGGGCCTATGAAGCCGTGGCGGGCGTGCTGATCTTTATAGCCATACTGGCGGTCTCACGGTGGCTGAGCCGCCGGGAATGCTCGCTGCAGGGGGACACGGCGCTGTTTTTCATGGCGCTGCTGGGCGCTTCTCAAATTCTGCTGGAAAGCCTGCGCGACGACGGGCATATGCTGGTGATCTTCCTGCGCGTGGGTCAGCTGGCCGCGGCGCTAATGACGGTTATCACCTGCGCAGTGCTGAGCATGCGCTATGCACGGCTCGGAGGGGGCCGGGTCAGGCTGTGGCTTGACTGGGCCGTTATGCTGCTGTGCGTGGCGGGCATCGTGCTGCTGGAGTTCTCATTGGACGGACGCCTGTCCTGGGGTGAGCCGTCCATGGGCCGCGATTATGCGCTGATGGCTGTGCTCTGCACGGCGATGTTCGCGGCGCCCGCCTCGCTGCTGCGCAGGGTGTGCGGCGGCTCATGCGCGCGCCGGGTGTCCGGGAGGGCCCGTGTATGACTAGCGCATGGACCCGGGAAACGCCCATTGGCGTCCTGACCCTGACGGAGGAAGCGGGCGCACTGACGGGCGTTCTGTTTGGCCCGGATGCACCAGAGGGTGCGCTGCGTATGGAAACACCGCTCATCCGGCGGGCGTTTGCACAGCTGGAGGAATACTTCCGCGGCGAACGAAAGGCGTTTGACCTGCCCATGGACGCGCGTGGCACGCCGTTTCAAAGGCGTTGCTGGCGGGCGTTGCTGGAAATCCCCTACGGGCAGACGCGCACCTATGCCCAGCAGGCGCAGGCCGTGGGCAGTCCGCGCGCGTATCGCGCCGTGGGAATGGCCAATCACGTAAATCCGCTGCCCGTTTTGATCCCCTGCCATCGCGTGGTGGGGGCGGACGGGAGCCTGACCGGTTATGCGGGAGGGCTCAAGATCAAACGAAAGCTGCTTGAAATAGAACAATCCGGGAAAGGATGATCGACATGATCCACCGCAAGACCAAGATCGTATGCACGCTGGGCCCCGCTACCGAGGATGACGCTGTTCTACGCGAGCTGATTCTGTCTGGAATGAATGTGGCGCGGCTTAATTTCTCGCATGGCACGCACGAAACGCACCTGAACAACATCCGCCGCATCGAGGCGTTCCGCCGGGAACTGAACCTGCCCATCGCGATCATGCTGGACACCAAGGGACCGGAAATCCGGCTGGAAACGTTTGAAAATGGCAAGGTTCAGCTCAAGAAGGGACAGACCTTCACGCTGGTCACCCAAAGTGTGGTGGGCAACGCGGAGCGCGCCTCCATCACCTATCCCGACCTTCCGCGCGATATTCGGGAAGGAACCACCATCCTTATCGACGACGGCCTGGTGGAGATGACGGTGCGAAGCCTGACCGCCGGCGAAATCGTCTGCATCGTCAACAATGACGGCGTAATCTCCGACCGCAAGAGCGTCAATGTCCCTGACGTGGATCTGAGCATGCCCTATCTCAGCCCCAAGGACCGTGAGGACATCGCTTTTGGCGTGAAAAACGGCGTGGACTTCATAGCCGCCTCCTTTACACGGACGGCGGAGGACATTTTGGATGTGCGCAAGCTCTTCAGCGCGCTGGGCCGCACCAATGTGTCCATCATCGCAAAGATCGAAAACATGCAGGGCGTGCAGAACATTGATGAGATCCTGCGCGTGAGCGATGGCATCATGGTGGCCCGCGGCGACCTGGGCGTGGAAATCCCGCTGGAGAAGGTACCCGTCATCCAGAAGATGCTCATCCATAAGGCCTATTCCTCCGGCAAGCAGGTCATCACCGCCACGCAGATGCTTGACAGCATGATGAAGAATCCGCGCCCCACGCGCGCCGAGGCCGCCGATGTGGCCAATGCCATCTACGACGGCACCAGCGCCATCATGCTTTCGGGGGAGACGGCGGCGGGCCAGTATCCGGTGGAGGCCGTGCAGACCATGGCGCGCATCGCCATGTGCGCCGAAGCGGATATCAACTACCGCAAGCGCTTCAAGGAGCGCGACACCGATCTTACGCCCGATGTGACCAACGCGATCTCCCATGCCACCTGTACGTCGGCGCATGACCTGGGCGCGGCGGCCATCCTTACCGTGACCAAGGGAGGGCGCACTGCACGCATGATTTCCAAGTACCGCCCCAGCTGCCCCATCATCTGCTGCACCACCGATGAAACCGTGTGCCGGCAGCTCAATTTGAGCTGGGGCGTGATTCCCCTCATGATCGAGGAGGCCACCAACACCGACGACTTGTTCGAGCGTGCCGTACAGGCCGGCGAGGATGCGGGCCTCTTGCACGACGGCGAGCTGGTGGTGATGACCGCCGGCGTACCGCTGGGCATCAGCGGCACCACCAATCTGATGAAGGTGCATGTGGTGGGGCATATCCTGGTCACCGGCCGGGGCGTGACGGAGCAGACCTGCTGCGGCAGCCTCTGTGTGTGCCGCAATGACGAAGAGGCCCTGCGCACCTTCCAGGACGGCGACATTCTGGTAATTGCCCAGACGAGCAACACGCTTCTGCCCCTGGTGCGCAAGGCCAGCGGCCTGATTCTGGAGGATTCCAACCCCAATGGCCATGGGGCCATCGCCGGCATGAGCCTGAATATTCCTGTGATCATCGGCGCGGAAAATGCGACCCGCATCCTCAAAAGCGGCGCGGTGGTCACGCTGGATGCCGAGCGCGGCATGGTCAGCTGCAACTCCACACGATCGATGTAAGGCCACGCAAGGAGGGAAAACAAGCCGTGAATGTGCTGGTCAGCGCATGCCTGATGGGCTTTGGTTGCCGCTATGACGGCGGTGTGCGCCGCCTGTCCTGTTTAGACGCCCTTGGGGAGCGTCACGTGCTGATTCCCGTCTGTCCTGAAGTGATGGGCGGGCTGCCCACCCCGCGCCCACCTTCCGAAATCCGGGATGGACGGGTGATAACGCGGGACGGCCGGGATGTGACGCAGGCGTTTCTGCGCGGGGCGCAGGAGGCGGCAAGGCTGGCGCAGGCTTGCGGCTGTGGGTGTGCGCTGCTTAAGGAGCGCAGTCCCTCCTGCGGCTTGGGACAGGTGTATGACGGCACCTTTACCGGCACGCTTACGGACGGAGACGGGCTGTGCGCCCGGTTGCTTGTGGGCCGCGGCCTGCGGGTGATCGGCGAATCACAGGTGGAGGAACTGCTCGCTTCACGGGAGGAAAAGTCCATATAAAAAGGACTGCCGCGCATTCAAAGCGCGGCAGCCCCCTTTTTTAGGGAAAGGGCCAGGGCTTACTTGACGGCCTGGAAGAAGTAGCGGCTCACATAGCCGGTCACACCGTCGATTTCAGCCTTGCACCACACGTCGCCCACCTGCTGAACGGTGATCTCCGTGCCTACGGGATACGCCTTGATGATCGGCGAGCTCAGGCCAGGAGCCGTGCGGAAGTTGACGATGTAGTTGCCATTGGGATTCACCAGCTTGGCGGTGAAGGGCGTCGCGGGCAGCGTAGAGCTGCCGCTGCCGGAGGAAGAAGCGGTCACCTTGATGAATTTCTTCATCATGTAGCCGTTCTTGCCACCCACCGTCACCTTGTAGAAGCTGCCGCTTTCACCCAGCAGCTGCACGCTGGTGCCGTTGCGGTAGTAGCCCAGGACGCGGGCGTCCGTGCTGGCGGTTTCACGCAGCAGGAGCACCTGGTTGGCGCCGGGGTTGTTGACCACACCGGTCTTGGGATAGCCGCTGGTGGAAGTGCTGCCGCCGCTGCTTTGGGAAGCGCTGAGGTACTGGCTGGCCATGTAGCCGGTCATGCCCTGCACGCTCACCTTGTACCAGCCGTTGCCGCGCAGCAGGACGGTTACCGCCGTGCCGGGCTTAAAGCTGGTGATGATGTTGCCTTCCAGGCTGGGCAGGTCACGCAGGTTCAGGCCGCGTCCGGTATTGGTGCGAACGTACAGCGTGCTGTCGCTGGACGTGTCGGAAAGGTATTTGCTCATCACATAGCCTTCCAGACCGTTCACCCGCACCTTGCTCCATTCGCCCATGTCCTCAAGGACCGTCATCCACGTGCCGGTGGGGTACTGTCTGAGCACCTGCGCCGACAGGGAAGGCTCCGCGCGCATATTCAGCGCGCCGCCCTTGACGACCTTGCTGACCTCGGCCAGCGAAACCAGCGGCAGCATCAGCGCCAGAATCAGCGCCAGCGCCGGGAGGCATCTTTTGTAGAGAGGGGTCTTTTGCATAATCGGGATACCTCCTTTTTGTTTTGGCCAAGGGGTTACCCCTTGCCGTTCTCTCATTTGACGAACCAGCGCGCGCCTTCCCTTCCGATGCGGGGGGCCTCATCCAACCAATATCAGGAAATTCAAGCCGAAAACGGCACCTTTTTGGATGAAGCTGGAAGGACAAAAAGCGCCATCCTGCGCAGCCAGTGCACTGCATGCGCTTCCGGCCGGTTGAATTTACCAGAACTGCGGTCGAAAAAATGGCATACCTTTGTCTCGAATTCCGGTTTTGGCAGGCATTGTTTGCAGCGTGCTTGCCCCGATCGGGCAACATAGCGGTACGCCTGTGGAAAGGAGACGAAGGCATGCTGACGAGCCTGAACCGCATGGTAGGACTGCCCGTGGTATGGCAGGACCGGCAGCTGGGATACGTGGAGCGCGCCGTCCCTGACGCACGTGCACGCAGACTGAGCGGCGTGGTGGTGCGCAAGGGCATCGGTGCGGCGAAATGGGTTTCCAGCGACGGCATAGCCGTGGTCGGCAGCCGGTGCGTGCTCATCAGGCAGAAGCCGGGGGCGGTTCCGGACAGCCAGCCGGGCAGCCTGGGACGCGCTTTTCTGACGACGGGAGAGTGCGTAGGGGAGGTCACCGACATGATCCTCCATGGCGACTCGCTTCGTCTGGAGGCGCTGGAGCTGAGCCCCGGTCCGGTGTACCGGCTGCTGGGAAAGCGCGCCTACGCGGCGCAGTACCGCGTAGGCGGCGGCTCGCGTGAGGGCGAGGTCGTGGTGCCAAGGCTCCTGACATGGGCGCAGCTTAAGCGGACATTGGGAGAGGAGGACGACGGATGAGCATGCTCAAAACGGCGGCGGCAGGCGCCATCGGCTTTGCGGTAGGCGCGGGCGCAATGCTGATGCCCGGCAACCAGAAACTCAAGAAACAGGCGCAGAAGCAGATGGACAAGCTGGTCAGAATGGCTAAGATGTGGTAAGTCTTTCGGGCGGCGCCTGATCAGTCGGGCGCCGCCCGCACAGGCTGTGCGGAAAGGAGCGGCCCTATGCAGCAAAAAGGCGCGCGCTACGTGCGCGTGCGCGCCCTGTGGCTGGCGGCGGCGCTGGCAGCGGCCTTCTGGGCGCGCGATCTCATCTGGCAGGCTGTGGTTCAGCTGTTCTTCGGCATGCTGGTAGCGCTTGCGGCGCTGCCGGTGATGAAACGGTTGGAAAAACGCTTCTCGCCCGGGGCATCCGCCACGCTGTCCATAACCAGTTTGAGTGCGCTGCTGATTGCCTCGCTGCTGTTGCTTGCGCCGGCATTGATTACACAGGGCAGACAACTGATAGCGATGCTGCCGGCCATGTATAATGCAGCCGAGGAATGGCTGGTCCGGGCGCAGGGCTGGCTGGCGGAAAACGGCATCGCGCTGGACGGGGAGCTGCGGGGATCGCTGCTGAGCCGGGGCGAAGAGGCGCTCAGCGCCGCCGCGCCCGCTGCCATGGCCTGGGTGGGCGGCGTGGCGGGGAGCCTTGGCAAATGGATGCTCGCGCCTGTATTCGGCTTTTACTTTCTGCGCGACCGCAGGCAGATCGGACAGTGGCTCCTGTCGCTGACGCCGGTGGAGAAGCGGGATATGATTGTTCACATCCTGCGCGAGATGCGCAGGGAAACGGCAGGTTACCTGCGGGGACAGCTGATGGTTTCGGCCGTCGTGGGCGGGCTGACGGCTCTGGGCCTCATGTTTTGCGGGGTGCCGGCCTGGCTCCTGCTGGGCATAATCATGGGCATACTGGAGCTGATTCCCTATGTCGGCCCCTTTTTGGGCGGGGTCCTGGTGGCGCTGTTTTCCCTGCCCGGAGGACTGGCGCGCACGCTGTGGGCGCTGGGCGTGGTCATCGTGGTGCAGCAGCTGGAGGGCGGCATGCTGTCGCCCCAGCTGATGAGCGACGCCACCCGTCTGCACCCTGTGGCGGTGGTCCTGTGTGTGATGCTGGGCGGCACAGCGGGCGGCATCGGAGGAATCCTGCTGTCGGTACCGCTGCTTTTGTGCGCTCGGGCTGCACTGCGGGTGATCGGTTTGCGGCAGGCGGGAGACAAGGCCCGGCCTTAGCTTAGAAACGGATTAAAAACCAAGAAATGCTTTGCAAAGACAGGAAGATGGTGTATAATTACTTTTGTATCACCTCTGAAGGAGGAGGAGCCGGCTTATGAACGAAATGAATGGAACGACGAAGTTTTCGCCCGTCGTGGAGGGGGGCAACGACGCCAGCACCATCCTTTCGCATGTATACCGCGCCCTGCAGGCCAAGGGCTATGATCCGGTAACCCAGCTCGTGGGCTACCTGATTTCGGGCGACCCCACCTATATCACCAGCTATGGCCAGGCCCGCAGCATGATCTGCCGCCTGGAGCGCGACGAGATCATGGAAGAGCTGGTCAGGGTTTACCTGCAGGGGCTGGATGGCTGACATGGCGGGACGGATTCTGGCGTTGGATGTGGGCGACGTGCGCATCGGGGTGGCCGTGAGCGATCCCACAGGGACCATCGCCCAGCCGCTGGAGGTTTACCGCCGCGTGGGTTATGGCCCCGACAGCCGCTATGTGGCGGCGCTGTGCCAGCGCATGGACTGCGAAAGCGTGCTTCTGGGCCTGCCGCTGAATATGGACGGCAGCACGGGGCCGCAGGCGCAAAAGGTCATGGATTTTGGTGCGGTGCTGGAAAAGGCGGGCCTGACGGTTCATTATCAGGATGAGCGGCTGACCACCGTAACGGCCGAGGCAGTGCTCATCGGCTCCGGTGTGCGCCGTGAGGACCGAAGGCGCCATGTGGATAAGCTGGCCGCCACGGTCATACTGGAACAATGGCTGGCCTCGCAGGGCCGGCGGAAAGAGGAATAATCATGCAGGAGAACGACAACCTGGTTCAGCTTCAGGATGAAAACGGCAAGGACGTAAACTTTGAGCACCTGATGACCATCGAGCACGAGGGCAATTATTACGTGGTGCTGGAGGCCACGGAGGATACCGACGACTGCAAGGAAGGCGAAGCCATCATTTTGAAAATCGTCCGCGATGAGGAAAGCGACGAGGATGTGTACGCCACCATCGAGGATGAGGCGGAGTTCAACGCCGTATTTGACAAATGCATGGCCGCCATGGAGGAAGAGGACGAGGCTGCCGCGCTGGAGATGGAAACAGTCGATCTTGACGGCGAAGACGAGGAGTAACGCATGCCGAGGCTACTGGGTGAGCGCGTGATGCTGCGCGAATACAAGGCCGACGACATCGGAGATATCCGTAAATGGGTCAACGATGCTGAAACGACCCGCTACCTGTCCACACGTTTCTGGCCCCCGCAGACCATGGTGGACAGTGAGGAGTTTCTCTCCCGCATGCTGCAAAGCAGCCATAGTGCCTATAACTTCGTCATCGCGGATCGCGGGGACGAGCGCTATATCGGGCAGCTGGACATGTTCCAGGTGGACTGGCGGCTGCGATGCGGCGAACTGGGCATGGTTATCGGCAGCGCGTCGGACCGGGGCCAGGGCCTGGGTCGGGAGGCGCTGGAGCTGATGAAGCACTTTGCTTTCCGCACGCTGGGTCTGGAGCGGCTGGAGATGGAGGTCCATATGGAAAACCACGCCGCGCGCAAGTGCTACCAGAAAGCCGGCTTCGTGATGGAAGGCGTGAAGCGCCATGCGTTTTTTACAGACGGACGCTTTTGCGATGTGGGCATTCTCAGCATACTCAGGGACGAATACGAGGTCCGCGCATGACACCGCGCGCCGCTGATCCGCATATCGTGAACCATCCCGGACCAAAGGGCCCTGGGATGGTTTTTTGTCATGCAGCCGGAAACGGGACCAGGGATTGACTTTGATACCCGCTTTCGGATAGAATATATCTTTGTGAGGACTTTGAGCCTCCTAACGGCCGGGAGGGAACATCGACCATGGGAAAGATCGTGGCCAAATTCGGCGGCAGCTCGCTTTCGGATGCGGGCCAGTTTGTAAAGGTCAGGCAGATCATTGAAATGGATACACGGCGCTGCTACGTGGTGCCCAGCGCCCCCGGAAAGCGCTTTGACGGCGACGAAAAGGTGACGGACCTGCTCTATCGCACCTATCGCCTCCATCAGGAGGGAAAGGATTTTACGCCCGCCTTTTCGCAGGTTCGGGAGCGTTTTGTGTCCATCGCAACCGAATTGGGGCTGAAGGTGGACATCATTTCTCAACTGAACAAAATTGAGAGCGATCTCCTCGCCGGGGCCAGCGAGGACTATTGTGCAAGCCGGGGAGAATACCTCAACGGCCTGCTTCTGGCGGATTATTTGGGCTATCATTTTCTGGACCCCAAGGACTACATCTTCTTTTCCGAGGACGGGGCCTTTGACAGCGAACGGACCAATGACGCCCTGTCCGCAGTGCTTGCGCATACGGACCGGGCAGTGATTCCGGGCTTTTATGGCAGCGGCGCGGACGGGCGCATCCGCACGTTCTCCCGCGGGGGCAGCGACGTGTCCGGCGCCATCGTGGCGCGCGCGGCCTATGCCGATCTGTATGAAAATTGGACCGATGTGAGCGGTTTTTTGATGGCTGATCCCCATGTGGTGCCCGAGGCGCGCACCATCCGCAGCATTACCTATCGGGAGTTGCGTGAGCTGTCTTATATGGGTGCGACCGTGCTGCATGAGGACAGCGTGTTCCCGGTGCACCGCGCAGGCATCCCCACCAATATCCGCAATACCAACGCCCCCTCCGAGCGCGGCACCATGATTACCCATGGTGCGGTGGAGGAGAAGAACCCCTATGTCATCACGGGCATCGCGGGCAAGCTGGGCTTCAGCGTGATCTCCGTGGAAAAGGCCATGATGAACAGCGAGCATGGCTTCGGCCGTCGCGTGTTGCAGGCCGTTGAGGAAAATGGACTTTCCTTTGAGCACCTGCCCACAGGCATTGACACCTTATGCGTGGTGCTCTCCACGGCGGAGCTCGCGCCTGTGCGCGAACGTGTGGTCAAGCGCATTATGGAGCTGACCGAGCCCGATTCCGTGACCATCCATGATAATATGGGCATTATTGCCACGGTGGGCAGGGGCATGATCCATAACCCCGGCACCGCCGCAAGACTGTTCACGGCGCTCAGCCGCGAGCATGTCAACGTGCGTATGATCGACCAGGGCAGCAGCGAGCTGAGCATTCTGGTGGGCGTGGACAGCATCGACTTCCAGCCCGCCATCCGCGCCATTTATCACGAATTTGTGGGCGGCGCGGAGCAGCGGTAAGCGCGCCCGTGCAAAAGATGAAGGGGATGGCCGCATGAAGAAAAGCGAAACCGCCTGGCAATCCCGCGCGCACCGCGTGTGGTTCGGCATTTGCACGGTGTGCCTTTCCCTGTATATCGCCTATACTACCTATCTCAGCCAGAGCGGCTTTCTGACCGGCGGCGTTAAGACGGTGGCGTCGCTGTGCGTGTTTGCCGTGCTCAGCGCGTCCCTGTGCCGCCTGCTGTCAGAGGGATGCGAGCGGCTGGCCCGGCTGTCGCCCGCGCCGCATCCCGGCGGCGGGCGGCGCGTTTTTTGGGCGGCGCTGGCTATTTCGGCGGTCATCTTTGGCTGCGCGTTTGCGGCGTGCTGGCCCGGAGGCGTCAGCTATGATGCATCCAACCAGTGGCGTCAGGCGCATTCCGGTGAGTTGAATAACTGGCATCCCGTTTTTCATACGCTGCTGATCTGGCTGGTTACAAGGGTATGGGACAGCTACCCCTTTGCGGTGTGTATGCAGACCGCCGCGTTTTCCGTGGCCATGGCCTATTTGACTTCCACGCTGCGGCGGCGGGGCGTGCCTGCCTGGCTGGCGCTGACCGCGCATACACTGGTGTGCGCTTCGCTGCCTGTGCGCAACACCCTGATGTTCCTGGGCAAGGACAGCGCCATGACCACCGCCGTGCTGGTGCTTACGGCACAGACGATCAACCTGTTGCATACGCGCGGCGCATGGCTCAGGCACCCACGCAACGCCGTCGCTTTTGGCCTGACACTGGCCGCGGCCACGCTGCTGCGCCACAATGCCATTCTATGGACGCTGCCTCTGTTGGTATGCGCGCTTTTGTGCTTCCCGTGGGGACGCAGGGGCGCTGCGTTGGCGGCCGGTGCCGCTGCGCTGGCGCTGGTGCTGGTGAGGGGGCCGCTCTATGGCGCGCTGGACGTGATCTATCCCGACAACACCACGGAAGAGAGCGTGGGGATTCCCATGACCATCCTCTGGGATATCCGCATGCAGGCGCCCGAGGCGCTGGACGAGGAAACATCGGCATTCCTCTCGGACCTGGCTGCGGACGGGGCATGGGAGGACGTCTATCAGCTTCACCGCTACAACAGCATTAAATTCACCTATGACCGCGAACTGATCGCCGAACGCCCGGTGACGGAGATTCTATCCATGGCGGGCCGTGCCGCGCTGGCCAGGCCACGTCTGGCGTTTGAGACGTTCAATAGCGTAACCGGCCTGGTATGGGACGTGACCGGCCAGGGCCGCGGCTATGAAACCGTAAGCAACTCCGGCGATTTGCCCCAGGCGCTGTATGGACGGGAAACGCTGAACCGGCTGGGAAAAGCGGCGCTGGCTGTCATTGACGCGCCGCTGGAATGGGCGCCGGTGCGCTGGATTGCGGAAAACATCGGGGTGCAGCTGCTTTTGATGCTGCTGGTAGCGCTGTGGGCGCTGCGCCGCCGGGGGGTGGATGTGCTGGCGCTGGCGCTGCCCGTGCTGTGCTACGACCTTGGAACCATGCTGCTTCTGTGCGGTGACGATGCGCGTTTTTTCCAGTGCTCGATGGCCGTGTGCATTCCATGCGTGCTTGCGCTGCTCTATCTGCCAAAGACTGAGGAGGCCTGACCGAGGTGCCTTTGACCGCCGACATGTTTCTGATCGTATGCCCGCTGGCGCTGCTGGCGGGCTTTGTGGATGCCGTGGCCGGGGGCGGGGGACTGATCTCGCTGCCGGCTTACTATCTGGCCGGGCTGCCTGCCAGCACGGCCGCCGGCACCAACAAGCTGTCTGCCACCATGGGCACGATGCTGGCGGTGTATCAATATGGAAAGTCGGGAAAAATAGAAAGGCGAATCGGACTGTTCTCCGGCATTGCGGCAGCGGCGGCCAGCGCGCTGGGCGTGCTTCTGATGAAGCAGCTGCCGGACCACACGGTGCGTGTGCTGGTGATGTGCTGTATTCCAGTGGCGGCGCTCTTTACCCTTCGGGGACATGGCAGGGGACATGGGGATAAGCACTTTACCGCACGTGTCACCATGCTGCTGGCGGTGGGCATAGGCTGCGCCGTGGGGTTCTATGACGGGCTGGTTGGGCCTGGCACGGGCACCTTTCTGATTTTACTTTTTGTTCACATTTTTGGCCTGGAGGATGTCACCGCCAGCGGGACAGCCAAGGTAACCAACCTGTGCAGCAATTTGGCGGCCCTTACCAGCCTGCTTTTGACCGGGGATGTATTGTGGCTGCTGGGCTTGCCAGCCGGGCTGTGCGCCATGATCGGGGCCCAGCTGGGGAGCCGTCTTACGCTGAAGAAGGGCAGCCGGTTTGTGCGCGGGATGATGCTGTGCGTGCTTTTCCTGTGTAGGTTTGTCAAACATATTGGACAGGGAAGGAAGAGAGAACCTCTCTGGGAGCAGCCCAATGAAGAGGACGCATGGGACGGGAGTTGCTCCGACTTTGGTGGGCAGCTAGCTGCCCACCAAAGTCGGCGAGGGAATAGAAACGATGCGTGTCGTAGAAACGCTTTTGGTCCTCACGATGACTACGTTCCACCTTTCCAT